>Ga0213822_1000509_pt1 | contig 29569 bp, 24 predicted proteins | sample MC6MC0908MG_FD_179872 | JGI IMG/M metagenome (GOLD analysis project Ga0213822, IMG submission 179872) | Enriched soil aggregate microbial communities from Iowa State University, Ames, United States - MC6-MC0908-MG | ecosystem: Environmental > Terrestrial > Soil > Unclassified | place: USA: Iowa...
CTTGCGCACTTTCCGAGCCATGCTCGACCCAACCCCGTACGAACAAGGAGGCAGCGACTTCCGCAAGCCGAGCCATGATCCCGGCATACCCGATGCGTCCGGCGCAGATCTCACGCTTGATTGAGTCGAGTATCGCTCCCAGCCCTGGATAACGTTGACCACCGGTGTCCGCCACCATGACATTTGGCATCAGCTTGCCTAACGCCCGCATGCCCCCCAGGTCGAACTCCATGCAGCCATAGAACAGGATCGTACTGGGCGTGGAAAGTGTGCTCGGACAAGTGTTCACACCGCTGACAGCCTCGCCCAAGGGAGCGGCATCAAGTTGATCGATAGGCTGGACCGTGACCTCCAGGGCGGATAGCAGTTCGTGCCCATGCCCTTGCGGCACCAGTACCGCGTCACCTGCCGAGAGGTAATGTATCGCGCCATTGCCTGTACGCAGGATGGCCGTACCCACCGCCAGATAATGAAAGTAGGCATGGGCCGATTTGTGTTCGAAACCCAAGCCAAAACTCGGGCCCGTTTGAATACGGCGGTACTGAACACCGCGCAGCCGCATCCCCGTGAGCAGTTCGCTAATCAGCTCAGAAGACAGAGCAAATTGTCCTGATTCCGTCATGTTAGGTGTTTTGATCAAAAGACTAAGACTTAGCATCATAGATCATCCTGACGCTCAGCCCTAGAGTGTGTCTCACAATCACTTTCCAAGGATTCTTGAGATGAGTAGCGATGTTCTTGACGCTGCACCTGGCAGCGTTACTGGAGTAGAGCCGGCCACCCCGGCATGGACGGCGGTTTTCTCCCTGACCATGGGGGTCTTCGGCCTGCTGACGGCCGAATACCTTCCTGCCAGCTTGCTAACCCCCATGGCCTCTGATTTGAACGTGTCCGAAGCGCTGGCCGGACAGGCCGTGACCGTCACCGCCGTGGTTGCGTTGTTTGCTGGGCTCCTGGTACCAGGTCTGACCCGCACGTTTGACCGGCGCACCGTCTTGCTCGGTTTTTCCGCGCTGATGATTGCCTCCAACTTGCTGGTGGCCATGTCATCGAGTCTGGTGGTCCTGTTGTTGATGCGAGTGCTGCTTGGCATTGCGTTGGGTGGGTTCTGGAGCATGGCGGCTGCCGTGGCCATGCGACTGGTACCGGCGAAATGGGTGCCCCGGGCGCTGTCCATCATCTTCAGCGGCATTGCCGTGGGAACAGTGGTTTCCGTTCCGCTGGGCAGCTACTTGGGCGGCCTCTTCGGCTGGCGCAGTGCCTTTTACGCGGCAGCGGCGGTCGGCGTGCTGACGTTGATCTTCCAATGGTTCACCCTACCCCGCATGGCGCCTCGGAAAATGGCACGCACAGCCTCCGTGCTGGAATTGCTCCGCCGTCCTGGCATTGCTATTGGTATGCTCGGATGCGTGCTCGCACACACAGGCCAATACGCACTGTTCACCTACATCCGTCCGGCACTTGAAAGCGTTGTACCCATCGACACCGATGGCCTGGCTTTAATGCTATTGGGCTTCGGCGCCGCCAATTTCGTCGGCACACTCGTGGCGGGTTGGCTGATGGAGCGTAGCTTGCGCCTGACATTGATCCTTATGCCGGCCTTGGTGGCCGTGGCCGCGTTTGCCATGATCTCGCTTCCTCTCCAGGCGCCGGGACTGGCCCTTGCAGTCGCCCTCTGGGGCCTGGCTTTCGGCGGAGTGCCGGTTGCCTGGTCGAATTGGGTGGCACGCGCGGTTCCGGATCAAGCCGAAACCGCAGGCGGGATGGTCGTCGCCGCGGTGCAGTCGTCAATCGCCGCGGGAGCTGCGCTCGGTGGGTTGGTCTTCGGCTTTGGCGGCGTAATGGGCGTCTTCATCATCGCAGGCGCGGTGATGCTGCTGGCGGCCCTGATGATTGCGCTTCGTGTTCGAGTGGAGTTGCCGAAGCCTGCTGGAGGCGAACTCTCAGGACATTCGCGACTTGCGCTATGAAATCGAATTGCTGCGAGTCAACAAGGGGAACGCGCAACGTTCGCGTATTGCTCCAACAGCCAAGCCAAGTCCTGGTAACAGATCGCTAGATGACGTGCCCCGAGCCGCCTCATCGACCTTGATGTGCGCCGGGCCTGGGCAGCACTGATCGCCGGATGATGGGCATATCGAGCGATCCGCCGGGCGCCGGTTTGTGCGCATTGGGCGACGGGCGATTCAGGATCGATACCGCTCGCGTTACGCTGTAGCCGGCTCAATTGTTTACTCAGTTGCAGCGACAAATAACCCGCTTGGTAATCCTGCGGATTGTCAGCGCCAAGCAAACTTTTCAACGCGACGAGTCGGGACTGTTGTTTCGCTTGCCATTTAGGGTGATCGATATGGCTCCCATGGCGAAGTAGCCGGCGTGTGCCCTTGTGGAGTGAATGTTTCAATGCCCGAACATGTTTAGCGGGATCTTTCGGCAAGACCTGGAACGCTAATAGGCAGACGAGCATTGCAACGATCCAGGCCAGTGCTTGATTGGCGAAATCGACGAAGTTGTAAGAGGCGGTATCGCCGGTGCCCACCAAGGTATTGAACCCGATCAGGTAGGCAATTCCTTGCAGGGCGTAGCGCGGTTGGCTCGTCGCATGGATCCCGAACGACCAGAACGCTGCCAGTACCAGGAGTAACAAAGGGAAGCCGTTGATCGGTGGCATCAGCAGGAATTTGCACAACGCTGCCGCCAAAATGGCGTAGAGCGTGCCCCGAATAAAGCTGGCGATGCCTTGGGCAGGCGCGGGGGACGGCGCCAGCAGTGTGCAACATGGGCCCAGGACCGCCAGTAGCGCGGGCCCTTGATCCCAACCGCTCAGATACCAGACCGCACCCGCGGCCAACGTGGCGAGCAGCGCCCTGATGCCGTTTCGCGCCGCATCAGCATAATTGCGGTGATATCCCACGACACGTACCTGCTCACGGCGAGCGTGATCAAGGCTGGAGAAGTTCAGCAAGGCCTCGCCCAAGTCCGACAGTTGTTCGTCCAAGCGTTCACTGAGCAACCGCGAGAGGTGGTTTGAGTCAGCGAAATCATCCGCCAAACTGCGCAGTTGCCTCACCGTATCGGCAGCGGCGAGAAAGTCGCTGCGGCTGTCATTCATCCGTTCACTCAGTTGCCGCAATGCCGTGCTTGTTCCGGCGAGCAACGTGGGATCTATTCCAGGGTATGAATCGTCGCTGTGCACATCGAGCACAGCGGACTGCAAATGCGCCAGACCGGCCTGAATCGCCAACTGCCGGGAGCGAATCAGCGACGATTCCCCCCGCCCTATCCCCAGTTGGTCATCCACTTTACCGATATCTATCGCGAGCTGATGACGTTGCGTCGCCAGCTCCGCAGGTTGCTCGCCAGAGAGTCTCGCTGCGAGCAGCCGAGCGCTGCGGACACAGACATCCACCAGCGAGCTTCGAACGTTCTTCTCCATCGTCTTGGAACTGAACAGCGTTACGACCAGGCTCAAGCTAAGCACCCCGAGCGCCACCGCCGTGCCACGGGTGATGATGTGATCGAAGCCCTGTTCAGGCGCGACGATGGCAGGGCCCAACGCCAGGCAGACCGTATAGCCCGCCACCACTGCCGCCGTGGCTTGGTAATGGCGCAAGACGCTCATTGCACTGACGCACAGGCCCAGCCACATACCGATGCCGAGTATGAACAGCAGCATCTGTTGAGCGAACAGCCCTGTCAGCACGAAAGCCGCGACCATGCCTACCAGGGTTCCCAGCATCCGGTAAAAGCCCTTGCCCAGCACCGCCCCTTGGATGGGCTGCACCAGCAACAACACGGTGGATGCCCCCGAGAACGGCGATTCCAGATGCAACTGGAAACCGAGCCACAGCGCCAGCCCCGCCGCCAAGAGACTGCGCAGCACGTAGGGAAAGGTGGTGGGCGTCCAGGGCAAGGGGATGGCCGCGAATAGGCGTGTCGCCAGGCGAGTCATCACATGAACGCCTGTAGCCATTGGGTGAGTCGCCAGCGCGGCGCGGCGTCCGGCTGCGTCACTTCGACACTGGCGGTCATGCCTGCCGCCAACTCCACCCCGTCTGGCACCTTGTCCAGCTCGATGCGCACGGGTACGCGCTGTGCCAACCGAATCCAACTGAAGGTCGGGCTCACCTGAGGCAAACCGCTGTCGTTGCGCAGTTCATTTGCGTCGGCGATGCCCCTGCCCATGCTTGCTACATGGCCATCCAGCAGCGGGGCAAACCCCATCAGCTTGATCGACACCGGCGCGCCGATGCGCACACCCGGCAGCTTGGTCTCTTCGAAATAACCCGTGATCCAGAAACTATGGCCATCGACCACGAATAGGTTGGTATTGCCAGCCTCCGCGTAGTCGCCGGGCTGTAGCCGCAGTTGAGTGACGTAGCCGTCCACCGGCGAACGAATCGTCGTGCGGTCCAGATCTAGCTGCGCCTGGGCTAACTGGCTGCGTGCCGCGTCCAGGCGCGCTTGGGCCACAGCCAAGTCACGCGCCGCGTTGTCAATCTCTTCCCGGGCGATGGCGTCGGCCAATTGGGATCGCCGCTTGAATTGTGCACTGCGCTGCTCGAACACACTGCGCGCTTCGGCGAACTCCGCCGCACGCTGTTGCAGGACCAATCGATAAGCACGCGCATCGATGCGATACAGCAAATCGCCCTTGGCGACCCATTGGTTGTCGTTGACCGACAACTGATCGATTTGGCCGCTAACCTCTGGCGCAATGCGGATGACCTGCGCGCTCACCCGTCCGTCCCGCGTCCAGGGCGCCAAGACATAGGCCCGCCAAAGTTGCAGGCAGAACACCAGGGCCAGCACGCCAAGCCCCAGGGTGGCGGCAGGTTTGAGGATTTTGACGATAGACATGGCCGGCCTCACTCAGCAATTGACGACCATCGCCGACACGACGATAAGCGAGACACAAAAACGCGCCAGCGCCGGGTGCCACGTCTTGTCCAGCCAACGCCGGGCCAGGCGTTCAATGAGTTTGTAGGCCAGGACCGATGCACCCAGGTAGATCAACAAGGGAGGAACGTAGAGGTTGGCAATGGAGATTTCGCTGAGCATGGCAAGCACCGGGGTTCGGAGGGTTCTAGCATTCGCCCGCGTACTGAAGGGGGGCTTGTTGATGATGCTAAGGGACTACCACTGCTGCCGATATTGAGTACACTGCCAAAATATAATCAAATTCAGACAAACACCGACGACACGCCATGGCCGAAATCCACCGTTTCCACGTCGATCAATTCGAGTACGACAACCTGTCGCAACCTGCCGTAGCCCTGATGCTGGAAACCCAGCGCAACGACAGTGAGTCCGCCGAACACAAACACCGCAAGGGGCAACTGGTCGTGGCTTATTGCGGAGGCATTGTGTGTACGGTGGAAGACGGTGTGTGGATGGTCCCGTCAGGGTTCGGCGTCTGGATTCCGGGAGGGGTCGCCCATAGCAACCGCGTCACGGCCAACGGGCAGGTGTGTTTTTTGTTCGTGGAACCCGGCGCCGCGTCGCTGCCAGATCGCTGCTGTACGCTGGCGCTGTCGCCACTGATCCTGGAGCTCATCCTCCACCTGAGTGGCCAGGCACAGGATTATCCCGCCAATTCGCGCATTGCACGGCTGGCCAACGTGCTGCTCGAAGAGCTTGAGCTGGCGCCCACGGAACAGCTTTACCTGCCGTTGCCCGCATCAAACCAGCTTCGCACAATCGCCCGGGCGCTGGCGCAAGAGCCTTCCAACCGCGCCACCATGGCGAGTTGGGCACGGCATGTGGCCATGAGCGAACGCTCGCTGGCCCGACTGATAAAAAGCGAAACCGGGCTTACCTTCGGTCAATGGCGCAAGCAATGGCAGATCATCGTCGCGCTGCAAAGCCTGGCCGAGGGGCAGTCGGTGCAGAGAACCGCTGAAGCGCTCGGCTACGAGTCAGTCAGCTCGTTCATCACGATGTTTCGCAAGACATTGGGCACCTCACCGGCACGTTATCTGCGCAATACCACGCTACGGCAATGAGCGGTAACGATGAGCCCTGTGCACTGCCCATGCATCGCTTTCAACATACGCGTCAAGCTACTGTTAACTATGGCGAACTCCTGTCCTTTTAACGGGCTGATGTCGTCCATACTTTCACTGCGCGAGCCGCCCTAAACAACAGCTTTCATACGGAAATAGACTGTAGCAGCCATCACTGCCACTGCAATCAGAGCTAAAACGCCTTCGCGCTTCAACAGATGCCAAGGCAGCCGCCCGATCCCCAGCTTTAGTGCTCGTAGTGCTCGAGCCCACATGGAAACCTTTCCGCCGCTCAGCACGTCATTCGTGAAGTAAATCGTACCGACGAACACCACCACCGAGCTTACCCACCGCAGCCACAGGACATCACTGGACCATGCGAATGCCAGGGCTGCGGGTAGTGCGCTGGGGAGTATGTGGCGCAGCAACAAGAGTCCAGCACCTCGTCGGTACCAACGCCGCGGGATCAATGACCGGCTAAGTAATACATCCAAGCGCCCCGCTGCCACAGCCACCATCGCCCAAACGTAGTAAACCTTCATGCCGATCCAATTCACGACCAACATCATCAGCGGCATTAAAAGCACCACGCCCACCCTAGCTTTTCTCATCGGCCCGATGAACTAACCCTCTTGCTCGAAATGGGCAAGGCGCTGCGCAATATCGCCCCGGGCTTCGCGGATCCGGCGTTCATCCTGGGTATCGAGCACCTGCTGAAAATGGTTCGCCAGCCCGGCAATATGCTCCCGGCCATCGCCGAGGCATTCCTGATACAGGCGGTCCAATCGAGCCAACAACAAAGTATTGATTTGCTGGTCGCGCGGGTGCACTTTCAGCGCTTCGAGAGCGGCAAGCCGCTGCACGATTTCTTCGGGAGCCAGTACTCCAGGGTTATTCTCGATAACCAGCCGTCGGGTTTCGCCATTGATTGGCAAATGCACCTGGGCTTCGAGCAAACCGTTGTTGTCGTAGGTAAAGCGTACGTCCAGCGTTACCTCACCTGCCTTGCGCGGGGGTACGGGAATTTCCAGTTCACCGAGAAAAATGTTGTTAGCCACCAATCGGCTTTCGCCCTGGTAGATACCCAGTCTGACCACTTTCTGGTTATCGCTGAGGGTAGATACGTTGCGGGAGCGGCTCACAGGCACAACCGTGTTGCGTTCGATGATCGGCAGGTAGTGACCGCTTTGGTAATCGGCGCCTAGCTGCACCGCAGTCTCAATCCCCAAGGTATAGGGGCATACATCGGTAAGAACCACTTCCTCGAGGGAAGCATGGCGCGCCTGTAGTGCTGCTTGGATGGCCGCTCCCTGCGCAACTACTTCGTCTGGATTGAGCTGCATCGCCGGGATTCGCCCGAACAGAGTCGCGACCAACTTGCGCACCAGCGGCATGCGTGTGGTACCGCCCACTAACAATATTTCGTCCAGGTTTGCGACCTTGATCCGGGCGTCACGCAGCGCTCGTTCAATCGGCGCGCGCAGGCGGTCCAACAAGGGCTGGACGATTTCCGCCAGATCGCTCTGGGTCAGTTCCAGACTCCACTCCCGAGCTTGCTCGCGAAGGATAAAGCGCGTGACCTGCGCTTGCCCCAATGCATGACGAACACGTTGAGCCTCACGCCGCAACCGCTGAGCTACGGCGGGGAGTGTTGTGTCGGGTAGGTCAGCAGCACCGATTCTGGCGATGAAATGCTCCACGAGCCGGTCGTCGAAATCTTCACCACCTAGAAAATTGTCCCCCGCACTGGCGCGCACTTCCATGACGCCCTCAAACAGCTCCAAGATGGAAACATCAAAGGTGCCACCACCAAGGTCGAATACCAGGAAGGTCGTTTCGTTTCGCTCCTGCAGCCCATAGGCCAAAGCTGCGGCAGTGGGTTCGTTGATAAGTTTTTCAATCTTCAGTCCGGCCAACTCGCCAGCGATACGGGTGGCCTTGCGCTGGGCATCGCTGAAATACGCAGGCACGCTGATCACCGCTTCGTGAACAGCCTCGCCTAAGGCCCGCTCGGCATCAGCCTTGAGGCTACGCAGCAACATCGCCGAGAGTTCTTCCGCGCGGTAGGCGCGTCCGCCCAGCAGCGTTTCACGGGCGCTCCCCATGTAGCGCTTGAACAGGGATGCGGTGAGGTGCGGGTGGGTGTGCAGACGTTCGCGAGCAATATCCCCGACGATCAGTTGGCCGTGATCGTCGAGCCCAACAACGCTGGGTGTCAGAAGATTTCCCAAGGCATTGGGAAGTAGCCGGGCTTGTTCGCCATCCCAAGCAGCCACTAGGCTGTTGGTGGTGCCAAGATCGATACCTATGATCACAGTCACTTTTCCTTAAATGAGGCGGCCGACCAGCAGAGGACCTTAATCGCCGGCCCATTCCTTACTGATGTAGACAAGGGAATTCATGGCCGGAGTTATCGGCAGCGCTGAGGGGGGCTTTAAGTCGCTCGTATTGATCTGCGGAGGCGAAGGATAGCCAACATATCCGAAAGCGTCGTTTCACTTGCAGTCAGCTGTGCACCTTGTGCCATTTAAAACTCCCTATTACTGAATGATCGCGTACACGCCCAGCCCGCCTGACGCTTCAATCTTTTCCAATCGCTGTTCGGCAAAACGCTTTGCATCCGCCATCGGCAACGTAGAGAGATACTCGTTGTCCTTGATAACCACGGATGTTTCATATTTCGCTGGGCACGGCTGCGCTTGGAGAACGTTGTAACGTGCATACTGCTCAACAGTATTTCTCGCAGCCTGCACATCCGAGGTATTGATCATCAAAAAATTGGCGACGAGTTTCATGGAGCCGAGCGCACCATCGTTATGGAAAAACAGCTTGAGGGATAGTCCAGGCCGTTCGCCCATGCAGGCGGCAGTAGTTCAGTGTTTCCTTGATCGCAAAGTTGAGTGAGGCGCACATCAACGGCGATGAACTGCTGGATCACCGCAGCGTTCGTTCGGATGTGATTGCTCAAACGCTCCGTTGTCAGTTTGCCAGCGCCGGCGATGGCCATCGGCAACATCAACTGATCCGCCAGGCGATTCCCAACGGCTGCATTCGATTGAGTCCACGCCGTGAACTCGTCTACCGCCACGTCAGCGACTTGCTCTGCGCGCACACGCGCTTGTCCGATGCTGGCGAACACCTCGGTAACGCCAGCTTTCGTGGCAGTGATCGACACCACATTACCGGGTCCCGCCTGGCCACCCAGATCGGTTACAGACAGGTCGCGTCGTTCAATCTTCAGCCTTGCCGAGAGTCGATCGAGTTCTCGGTTCCCAATCGAGACAGGAATGCCTGAAACCAGCGCTCCAGCCGAAACGATGGTGGCGGGCTCCTGCCCCCCGTCCAGTTCCAGTGGTTTGAGGGTCGAAGGTCGAACAATGGCTTCGATCAAGCCCCCTCCGCAGGGAACAAAACCATGATTGAGCAGCGTCAATTCCACCTGAGCACCCATACGCCGTATCAAAGGCAGCCACGCCTGTTCTATGAACTCGAAGGGCGGTGCCGCCGGATTATGCGTTCCGCCGGTAATCCTGACTGTACTCGGCCCATGAGCCTGCAACAGCGCAGGCAGCAGGGTCTGCAAAACCAGCATCGTGCTACCTGCCGTTCCGATCGCGAATGAATACTCCCCTGCCTTTACGTCCCCAGGCCGGAACTCGATCGCTGTCGAATTGAGTTCCGCTCCAAGGGTTTCAGCGCCGCAAATCTCAGCCGCTGCTCGTACGGCGGTCAAGTGTTGGCGCAACAATCCGGGACGGGAGCGCTTGCCGCGTATCCCGGTCATCCGGAATGCCTGGCCGGTGATCATGGAGAGACTTAGGGCGGTACGAAGCACCTGCCCTCCGCCATCGGTACCATCGATCAGAATGAGATCCTGGCCCATCATTTCACCCCTTCACGCATACGACTTGGCGCAAGGTATGGACCACTTCAACCAGATCGCGCTGGGCAGCCATTACCGCATCAATGTCCTTGTAAGCCATTGGGATCTCGTCGATGACCGCCGCGTCCTTACGGCACTCGACATGGGCGGTCGCCCGCACCTGGTCCGCAACCGTAAACACGGCCTTCGCCTTGGTACGGCTCATCACCCGACCTGCACCGTGTGAACAACTGCAAAATGCTTCCTCGTTTCCCAGGCCTCGTACGATAAAACTCTTGGCGCCCATCGACCCCGGAATAATCCCCATCTGCCCTTTTTGTGCCGAGACAGCCCCTTTACGTGTGAGAAGAATGTCCTCCCCAAAGTAGGTGCCCCGCTCCACGTAGTTGTGGTGACAGTCAACGGCGATTAGCCGCGACTCAAAGGGCTTGGTAATGATCGACCGTACGGCATCCAACACGGCGAGCATCATGACCGCGCGGTTCTGCTTGGCAAAATCCTGAGCCCACTCAACAGCCTCGACGTAGTCATCGAAGCTGGACGTTCCTTCCCGCAGGTAGGCCAGGTCCCGGTCAGGCAGGTTCACCATGTGCTTGCGCATTTCCTCGCGGGCCTTCTCGATGAAGTAGGTACCGATCATGTTTCCTACACCACGGGAGCCGGTATGAAGCATCACCCACACATGGTCGGCTTCGTCCAGGCACACCTCGACGAAGTGGTTCCCTGTACCCAGCGTTCCGAGGTGTTTGCGGTTGTTGGACTTTTCAAGGCCAGGATGCTTTTCGGTGATGAGGTTGAAACGCCCCTCAAGCGCTGACCAGGCCTGATCAACAATCGCCGGCGCGGTCTCCCAAGCCCCTTTATCACGGCCGCTACGCCCCGAGGTGCGTCCGTGCGGAACCGCCTTCTCGATTGCGGAACGCAGGCCGAACAGATTATCGGGAAGGTCGCTGGCGCGTAGCGAAGTGCGGACAGCCGACATGCCGCAGCCGAGATCGACCCCGACGGCAGCGGGGATGACCGCGCCCTTGGTAGGAATCACGCTCCCGATGGTCGAGCCCTTTCCTAAATGAACGTCGGGCATGACAGCCATGTGCTTGAACACGAACGGCATCTGCGCGGTGTTCATCAGTTGTTGCTTAGCCTCTGGCTCAACAGGGACGCCTTGGGTCCACATTTTGATGGGCTTGCCGTTTTCGACTTCAAGCAGCTCGAAGGTTTGAGTGGTCATCGTTTTTGCTCCTCTGATTTCTGTTTGGGAGCTCTATAGCGAGCGGTGTGCCAATTCTACGGTTGAACGAAAAAAATTCACTACTGCACTGATATTAAAGGACTTTAATTCAATCGCCGCTGAATCTTGATACCTCAAGCTATGCACTATCAGGCCGAAAATCTATACTCAGCTATCGTTACCTATCTTCTGAGATATCCGGCAATGCAGGTCAAAAAGACAGTCGCCATTGGAATTCTTGGGTCAAAGCTCGACCGCGTCGGCAAGGGTGAGCAGCGCTGGAACAAATGGCGCCCCACCCTCTCGCTTTGCCAACAGCCCGACCTGGTGATTGATCGCCTGGAGCTGATTCACAGTGAAGCGCGCCGGGACACCGATCTTGCCTTGAAAGTAGCGGCTGACATTGCCCAGGTCTCGCCAGAGACCGAGGTTCGCCTGCATACCATGGCGATGCGAAACGCCTGGGATTTCGAAGAGGTTTACGCCGCATTACATGATTTCGCAGCAGGCTATCCATTTGACACAGAGGGCGAGGACTATCTCGTTCACATCACAACGGGCACCCACGTCCAGCAAATCGTCTGGTTCCTGCTGGCCGAATCCCGGCACGTCCCTGCCAAGCTGATACAGACGCAACCAAGCGGCTTGCGGGATGATGAATCGGCACCGACAGGCAAACACGTTATCACCGACCTCGATCTTCAGCGCTACGACCAGATCGCGAAGCGATTCCAAGCTGAGCGCCTGGAAGGTACAGAACTGCTCAAGTCCGGCATTGCGACCCGCAACGCGGCTTTCAATCGGACGATAGAACAAATCGAACGGGTCGCCGTGCGATCCCGGGCGCCGATTTTGATTAGCGGTCCTACTGGGGCAGGCAAGTCTTTTCTCGCGCGGCAGATCTACGAGCTCAAACGAGGTCGCCACCAAATCGATGGTCCGTTCGTCGCGGTGAACTGCGCCACATTGCGCGGTGATACCGCCATGTCGACGTTGTTCGGCCATACGAAAGGCGCGTTCACCGGTGCTCAACAGGCTCGTGAGGGCTTGCTGCGCTCGGCTCACAAGGGTGTCTTGTTCCTCGACGAGATCGGAGAATTACCGTTCGACGAGCAGGCAATGCTCCTGAAGGCAATCGAGGAGAAGAAGTTCTTGCCGATGGGGTCTGACAAGGAGGTCGAGTCTGACTTCACGCTCATAGCGGGCACCAATCGAGACCTGCACGAGCGCGTTATTGAAGGCCTGTTCCGCGAAGATCTGCTGGCCAGGATTAACATTTGGACTTTTGTGCTGCCCGGACTGGCCGGCCGGCGCGAGGATATCGAGCCGAACATCGATTTCGAGTTGCAGCGATATGCCCGAGATCACGGCCACATGGTTCGCTTCAACACCGAAGCTCGGCGCCGATATCTTTCCTTTGCTACCGCCAGGGACGCCGCTTGGCCAGGAAACTTCCGACAGCTCTCTGCTTCGATCACCCGGATGGCCACACTGGCTGATAGCGGCCGCATCGACATGACGCTTGTGGAGGATGAACTGGAACGACTGCGCCTGGATTGGCGGACACCGATCGCCTCCGCCCCCTTGTCCGAGCACTTGGCAAAAGCCGGCCTTGAAATCGATTTGTTTGATCGCCTTCAATTGGAATCGGTCTTGAAGGTATGCAGCACAGCGGCAAGTCAGGCGGATGCCGGTCGCAAGCTCTTTTCACAGAGTAGATCAGCCAAAGCATCGAGTAACGATTCCGATCGAATTCGAAAATTTCTGGCTCGGTTCGGCATCACTTGGAGCCAAATCCATGGACTTCTAGCGCATCGTCATGGGGAAATTTGATAAGTCACCTCGGTACGCCCGCGCCTCAGTTAACCGACAGACTGTGCTGGCTTCCCTCATCGACATTGATGCGGCTCAACCGTCCATGTTGATCGAACAGGTCGTTTCCACACAGCGCGCCTGAACAGCGTGCGAGTGCCGTCGAGGGCCTGCGCAAGGCCAGTGCCGCGCGGCGCGGCGCTGGTGGACGGACGATTCATACTTTCAAGGGGATATTTCGCATAGTAACCAGCGCAGTGGCGCAGAGGGTTTCCTTGCCTTGTTTTACGGCAAACAAATCGGCAGCCGCAACCGTAGTGCTGTTCGATGCGTTGATGACTCTTCCCCTAGCCAATAATTTTTCGCCATCAGCCGGGGCAATGAGCTTGACGGTGAAATCTGTAGTCATATTTATCCAGCCTGGCGGCAGCAAGGTCCCGGCGGCCGAACCTCCCGCAAAATCTGCCAACGCTCCGATGATGCCACCTTGAAAGTAGCCATTGTGCTGAGTGAGTTCCTTGCGCGCTGGTTGTTCAATTTCACAATGACCTGGTTTCAAATAATTATAATGAAACCCCAGTAGTTTTGCCGCTGGCATACTGAGCACTGCGCCTTGGACGTGCTTGTCAAAGTCAGGATTGCTTGCAACGAAATCTTCCATGGTATTCTTCCTTTATATCTGCAGTTGCGAACGACACTAACCTAGCCATCGTTCAAGTTTTTTCTCTACGTATTGAGTGCGGATTGCATTTCGCATGATCTTGCCACTACTGGTTTTCAGTAGTTTTCCAGGCTTTAACAAAACAATGTCATGGGGAGTAATTTCGTTATTTACAACCACCGCTTGGCGGATGATTGAGACTATTTCTTCCTCCACGATTTTCTTTCTCCATTCCCTTCGCACTTCTTGAACAATAATCAGTTTATCTTCAGCATCCAACAGGGAAAACACCGCGCACGCCGAATCTTCCAAACTATGATGAGCGCCCGAAACATTATGCTCGATATCATGTGGGTAATAGTTCCTGCCACGGATAATCACCATGTCCTTTATTCGACCAGTTACATATAACTCTCCTTGGTGAATAAATCCAAGGTCTCCGGTACGTAAATAAGGCGGTTGAATGTCTCCTGATAAACGATTGGCGAAGGCATCTGCGGTGATAGTTTCCTGATTCCAGTACCCTCCAGCAACATGGGGACCCGCTATCCAGATCTCGCCAATCTCCAACGGCGGGCGAGCTATTCGAGTTACCGGATCAACAATTTTTATGTTTGTCCCTGGCAATGCCTTACCCGAACTCACCAATGCTTGACAGGAGGCGGCATCCGTCAACAGAATCTTTCCATCACGCAGCGCCTGCCTGTCCACGGTCAGGGTAATCAGGCCCGATCCTTTGACGCCTCCTGACGCTTGTAACGTGCATTCGGCCAAGCCATAACAGGGATACACAGCCTCCCTACTAAAACCGTATCGCTTGAATGCAGCTTGAAACTCACTCATTGTGTCGATACGGATGGGTTCGGCACCATTGAATGCCACTTGCCAAGTACTCAGATTCAGCTCGATATCCGGTTCTCGCTCAAGGGCTTTAATACATGCACCAAAAGCAAAATTGGGCCCACCGCTTGTATGCGCCTGATAAATAGATATTGCTTGAAGCCAGCGTAATGGCCAGCGCATGAATGTTACGGGTGACATCAGAATACTGGTTGCACCGACAAACATCGGCTGGAAAATATTCCCGATGAGACCTTGGTCGTGATAATGCGGAACCCACCCTACGACGGTAGAAGCTTCGTCATGACCGAACGCATCGCGAATCATTGCCTGGTTCGCAACAATATTTGCATGCGACACCATGACACCTTTAGGGGTGGATGTGGAACCTGACGTATATTGAATAAACGCCAAATGCTCAGCGTCGACTACCGGATAGTCAGGGAGGGACGAAGATTGCCCCCCTTCCTTGTCGTCCACCTCAAGCCATGACAACGACTCTCGATAATCTTGATCCTTAAGAGAGCTGCTGAGGGCCTTTAGAGTAATGATCAAACGTGGGGAGCAATCATCGATGATGCCTTGTAGCGTGCGTTGCGAGCGTTTTTTATTAGGTGGACAGAGGGGCACAGCAACCACTCCCGCGTACAGACAGCCAAAAAAAGCGACGATGAAATCAAGCCCTGCCGGAAATATTAATAACGCTCTATCGCCGCGTCGGGTTCTCTCTGCCAGACGACCAGCAAACTGCCTCGCCTCAGCTCTCAACTGTGCGAAGGTCAGTTCTTTTTCCATCAATAATTTTTCAGAAAGAAAAATATAGGCCGGCTTGTCCGGGTAACGCTCGCTATGGCTGTCTAAGCAGTCCGTCATCAAACGAAATTTTTGCATTCAATCCTCTTGGTGCCTGATGCACTCAGTGAGTGATGAATTATGTCGATTAATTCTTGCGGCCGGAAACAGTGGAAAAAGTGGTTGCCGCTCAACTCATGGAAGTTGAAGTCCCCGGTAGTCCTCTCCTTCCACGCCATTAGCTCGCCACTTTCAACCACAGGATCATGAGTGGCATAGATAGCGCTAATAGGACATGTCAACGTATGCATAGGACGGAATTGATAAGCTTCCAACAGGGCCAAATCACTACGAATGATCGGTATAAGCGTATTCAACAGCCGACTGTTAGTGCCGATGGCGTCCGGAATACCGCCATAAGCCAATAACTCATTCAGAAAGGCTTGGTCCGATAGGTCGTGGATCGGCGCCAAGCGTGCTGCCAACTGTGGTGCGCGTCTACCCGAGACAAATAGATGCGCCACTTGAGCAGTATTGCGAATTGAAAGCTCGCGAGCGACTTCATAAGCCAATACTGCCCCCATGCTATGGCCATACAAGGCGAGTGGCTGATTCTCATGACTGAGCTGTTCGGCGATATGAGCAGACAAGCTGCCGACATCAGTAAACCGGGCCCTTTGGGCAGGCCCATCGAAGCATCTTGGTTTGATCCTTCGAATGGTTTCTGAGAGGCAGCCCCCCCAGCCATTATAAGTCGCATTACTGCCACCTGCGTGGGGAAAACATATCAGGGAGATGTTTTGTGTATGCATTTCACCTTATCTCGGGGGCTTCAGAGAAACTGAACATCGAGAGACGACAAGCTTCGAACGATAAAACTGCCGGCTTGCCAAGTCGGTTTATTATGACCGGGGGTCAAGCCAGGCCCTTTAACCAATTGTGAAAGTACCGCCTGCATTTGGCGCTCGGCTAACAATGCACCCAAGCAACCATGCATACCGTAGCCAAATGCTAAATGCCCCTTTGTCTGACGCTCGATATCAAAGCGGTCAGCATCAGGAAAAAAGCGTTCATCCCTGTTGGCCGACCCCAGACACAGCAAAATCTGATCCCCTTCTTTAATAACCTGCCCATCCAGGAGCAACTCTTTTGTCGCGAAGCGTTTAGTATGTTGAAGGGGTGTCTCGAAGCGCAAAACCTCTTGTACACAGCAGGGAATTAGCTGCGGCCGCTCCAAGAGCAAGCGGTATTGCCCAGGATGCTCCAGCAAGGCATTTATGCCATTGCCAATCAAGCTTTTGGTGGTTTCGTTTCCAGCAACAAAGCACATGATGCAGACGAAAATCAGCTCCTCATGAGTCAAGCGATCACCGTCGATCTGCAAGTCAAGCAGCTGACTGATCAAGTCTTGCCTTGGGTTATTCTTGCGTTCAACAATGACACTGGAGAGGTATTCCATATATTCATCAAGAACGGTACTGACTCTTTCAAAATCGTCCTTGACCATCAGCCCAGGCTCTAACAGGAAACGGATGGCATGGGTCCAGGCATCGATGGTCGAATGCATTTCAGCAGGCAGCCCGATCCATTGGCACATGACCCGTAGCGGCGTGGGTTGGGCCAAGCCGGCGATGATGTCCATACCTCCTTGTTGATAGGCGTCCCGCAGCAAGTCCTGAATAATGTTTTCTATAGAACTTTGCAACTGATCAATTGCCGACGGCGAGAACGCGATGTTCATCAACTTTCTCAGACGATGATGATCGGGATTTTCGGTGAATACTATGGATTTGTAGGCCAACCGCTGAAACGGTGCGTTATCGCGACCAAATTTAGCGGCCTGATTATCAACCAGCTTCGGAATAATACTTGCATTGCAGCTACGATCACGCAGAACACTCATGACATCAGCGTGCCGGGTAACAACCCACATACCCAACACCTTGTGCAAGGGATTCAGTTCACGTAACTGGCGGTAAACGCCATAGGGCGTCTCACGAAATTCAGCGGAAAAAGGGTTGAAGCGAGGCAAATTGCTTAATTTAGCAGATCCCAACATTTGACCTTGAGCACCATCAGACATCGTGAGGTTCCCTCCATCAGATTAATTATCGGACAGCTTGAAGTTGGAGTCTCAGCAACTGAATTTTCCCGAACTGAAAACCATAAGCCGACATTTTCAGGTAGCGTAGATAACGGGTAACCACTGCATCGCCAACACGCTCCGCAGCAACTACCTTATTAGCGGACAAGCGGTGATACCACTCTTCACACGTTTTCGCATAATCCAGCCGACCATTGTCGACACGTTGAATTTCAAAAATCCCCTCCGCCGCCTGAGCTATTTCCGCCAATGTGGGCAGGTCCGCATTGGGGAATATCTCTTCATTGAAAAAAGCACTGGCTTGTTCTCTGGCCATGGAACCATAAGCAATTGTTTGCAACGAAAGCCGCCCTCCGGGCTTCAACCAGTCTCGGCAGGAAAGAAAGAATTTTCGATAGATTGCTATCTTCTCTTCAATACTATCTGAAGGAGAGGCGAAGTGCTCAAAGGCGCCAATGGAAATGATCCCATCAAAGGGTGTTGTGGGGACGAACTCTTGCCAGTTTTTTACCTCTACACCTACCTTCAAATATGACTGACTCTGTATATAAGCCGCTTGCTGATCACTCAGCGTCAGTCCTACGGCGCGGTTGATGTTTGGCATATTCTCCAGCGTGCCAAGCACGCCCCCCCATCCACAGCCGATATCAAGTACCGACTGTAGATTTGGCGCATCAATGGCCTCAAGGTGATAGGCTATTTTTCTTACCTGCGCACTCTCCAGCGTTTCACTACCAGCCCATACGGCACAAGAATAGGAAAGTGTCGGATCCAGCCACAACTCATAAAAGTCATTACCCACATCATAGTGGTGACGTATCGCTTTCGACTCCTCTTCCAGTCGATGCTTGGTTGTTAGCGTGTTCATTTTCCCGACGTCCTGTTCCTGCCCACGATCAACCCAGTCACGGCACTGATATTAGGATTATCGAACAATTCCTCTGCTGATATTTCCACGCCGTATCTTTGTTCGATTTCGATCAACAAAGAAACTGCCAGGGAGGAGTCGAGTCCCAACTCACTGAAATCTTTATTTTCATCGATTTTTATCCCGGGAGCATTGAGAAGCTCGCTTATCTGATCCTTACACCACTGGACGACGGCGTCTTTTTCCAACGAAATAGATTCATATGCGGTCATGATTCAAGATTTCCTTATTAGAGGGGCTGCACACTTCTTTTTCTACGACTCATCCTTCGTTGTAAGGTAGGAACTCGTAAATCCCACGCCGCCCCGGTCAAGCACAAGCCCCGGATAACCCAGTACCCAGGATCGAATACTGACCATTGCAATCCAAATGAGGGAGACTCGGGAAACGCATGGTGATTGTTGTGCCATGACTCTCCGAAAGTAACTAACCCGAATAGGCCTCCATTGCGACTGTAATCTTTGGATTGATAGGGCCGAGTACCGAATCGATGCAGTATGGAGTTGATGGACCAAATGATGTGACCCACGACAAACATGCGGACAGCCCCTCCCCAAAGGAAGCCGCTCAACGCGCCCCATAAAGATTGACTAAGCAGCCCGCCCAGTAGTGCTGGCGCTAGCAGCCCAAGCAAGACCCACGTGTAGTAATGACGTGCCGTTTTAGCAATGAGTGGATCTCGAATCAAATCCGGAGCGTAATAGGCAACGTTGGGGTAATCGTGCTCCTTCATCCACAGAAAGTGAGAGTGCGCCAGGCCCTTGATAATGCCTGCAAATCCGGAGCCATGCAGATTGGGTGAATGCGGGTCGCCTGGCTGATCGCTCAACTCGTGGTGACGCCGATGCATGGCCACCCAAGACAACAGGGCCCCCTGCCCAGCCATGGAACCCAGTATTGTCAGGACAACCCCAACTGCCGGCTTGGCCTTGAACGAGCGGTGAGTAAAGTATCGATGATAGCCCACACTGACACCGATCCCAGTCAGTGCCCAAAAGGCAATGAACAACCCCATATCCAGTGCACTCACAGGCTTATAAAATGCCAATACCCCCGCCAGAACAACGCCCAGCACAGGAAGAACATCAAATAGCAGGAAATGCTTTCGCTGAAGTCGATGAAAGTATGGACTACTTATCGCCTTGCGCTTCACATCCTTACGTTCGGCTTTATCTTGAGAAAACTGATCTCTTTCGGGTGAGCGCACAGCACTGTCCATCGTCAATCACTCCGTGAAATATCGTTAATTAGGCCATGCATGACACTTATGCATCACACCGTAGAATAATCGCTGCCCTCGCCCTCAGCTAACGACTAGAAAAGACGCACTGGCTCGAACCACTCGCTCATTTCCAACGCTAATATAACTGTTGGCAAAAACCAACCGACTTCCGGTTTTTTGAATATCCACCACTGCTTCCAACCAGTCACCTATTTGGGCAGATCCGGCAAAGTCAGTCGTCAGTGTCGTCGTTACAAGTTTGAGAGGCGGGTCTTTCGAGAAAGCTGAGCTGTAGCCCAGGGCTACATCAGCCAGCGTCATGAATAAGCCACCATGTGCAAGTCCACGGGCATTGGTATGTTTCTCCTGCACACGAATCCCAATGGTAAAACCTGCAGCATCTTGCCGATAATAGAAGGGTCCCAGCAACTCAAGAAAAGGGCTGCTTCTGAATAATGGTTTGAAATCGTGCGGAGCATCCATTTCGCGCTACCTTTTTTATTTTAATAACACCTATACATCTGCAGGACAACGAAAGCATCCCCCTACAAAAGTGCGTCCGCTAAAAACGTCTTCACTCTCATATTGACCATGTCGGCGTGCGTCATATTAACTGAATGTGCAGCACCCACGACCTCCATGAACTGGCTATCGACAATCCCTGACTCTAACTGCCTGGCCTGCTCGATAGTAATCGCACTGTCTTTATCACCCCATATTACAAGTGCCGGCATCTGCAAGTTACTTAACGCAGGAACAAGGTTGTCACGTTCTGCCAGCGCCTTAAAATTGAAACACAGTGTGCTATTGTCAATCGCTTGCCATTTTTTAATCCAGGGTTCAGCCAGTGCTTTATCCGCCCCCAAGATAAATCCCGACACGCCTTGCGCGACTTCATCAGTCAGGGAGTTTTCAAGCCATGCATTAAGAAGCTGGGAATATACGACGTGTTGGCTTTCTTCTTCCACGCCAGCATGTGTAGCGATCAAAATCAATGCTTGAACCTTTTCGGGATAACGCAGTGCGGCTCGCAGACTAACGTAGCCACCTTGCGACATACCCAATAAAACGGCCTTATCTATATTAAGGTAGACCAGTAAAGCGGAGAGATCGTCTGCACTGTCCCAGAGACTGAAAGGCTCAGTGATGGGGGTATTTTGTCCATGCCCTCGTTGGTCCCACGTGATGACTCGATAATGCTCGCGTAAGACGCAAACCTGGGCGTCAAACATGCTTTGATCCATGAACAGACCATGAGAAAGCACTATTGCTACATCGCCATCCAGAGTGTCTGTAAAGCTGATCGACCTTCCATTTATCAGTGCGATGGTCATTTTATCTTCCATGATATTCGACGTGTCGGCTGACAATAGCCTAGAAATCGCACCTGTCAAATTGGATGGATTACTTCTTTCCTGACGAGGAAACTACAGAGGGGTGGCAGTCGTGGTTACTGAGCAATGGGTTGTTGTCCGAGCATTGCGTTGCGCAACGCATCAACCAGGGGCTGCAATCGGGCAAACGGTTGGACAATTCATGGGCCCAGCCTGATCGGACAGCACCGGCTTTGCACCGGTGTTATCCGACCCAGCGCCCATCAACTCAGCGCATGCTCCAACGCGATCTGGAACTTCTCCACCAGCAGATCGATCTCCGCCGCCTGGATCGTCAACGGCGGCAAGAACCGCACGACAGCTCCATGACGCCCTCCCAGCTCAATAATGACGCCCTCTCGCAGGCATTGCTGCTGGATGGCCTTTGCCATGACGCCGTTGGCCGGTGCGACACGTGCTCCCTCGGTCGCCGTCGAGACGATTTCGACACCCACCATCAGGCCACGTCCGCGAACCTGCCCGACGCACGGGTAGTCGCGTTGCAGCTGCCGAAGCTGAGTCATCAAGCGCTCGCCCATGGCCTCGGCGTGGGTCGCCAGGCCTTGTTCCTGGAGGTAGCGTAACGTCGCGGTGCCCGCGGCCATGGCCATCTGGTTGCCGCGGAAAGTACCGGCATGGGCCCCAGGCTTCCAGAGGTCCAAGGCTTCACGGTAGACCATGACCGCCAGAGGAAGACCACCACCGATGGCTTTGGAAAGGACCAGGATGTCGGGCTCGATTCCCGCGTGTTCAAACGCGAACATCCGTCCGGTACGGCCCAAGCCGGTCTGGACCTCGTCGACGATCAACGCGACACCGTGTTGCTGGGTCAGCTTGCGCAAACCTTGAAGCCAGCGCGCCGGCGCCGGAATCACACCGCCTTCCCCTTGCACCACCTCCACCACCACTGCGGCGGGTGGAAGGACTCCAGACTCAGGGTCCGTCAATAATTGCTCGATGTAGTTCAGCCCCGCATCGATCCCCGCCTCGCCGCCGATACCGAATGGGCAACGGTAGTCATAGGGATACGGCAACACCTGCACGTCCGCCATCAGCGAGCCGGGCAATTGCTTGGGCCCCAGGTTGCCCATCAAGCTCAATGCGCCCTGGGTCATGCCGTGATAACCACCGGAAAAACTGAAGATGCCTTTACGACCCGTCGCGATCTTCGCGAGCTTGAGGGCCGCTTCAATCCCGTCCGCCCCGGTCGGCCCACAGAACTGGATTCGCGCCTGTGCCGCGAATGCCGGCGGCAACGCCGCGAACAGCGCCTCGACAAACGCATCCTTGACCGGTGTGGTCAGGTCGAGTGTGTGCAAGGGCAAACCGGAATCGAGTGTCGCTCGCATCGCGTCAATGGTCACCGGATGGTTGTGACCGAGCGCCAGTGTCCCGGCTCCGGCCAGACAATCCATGAACACCTGGCCGCGCGTGTCCTGCACGTAGAGCCCGTGGGCCTCCTTGAGGGCCAAAGGAATACGTCGTGGATAAGAGCGCGCATTGGATTCGCGTGCGGCCTGACGTTCAAGCAAATCGTCCGGCGTGAATTCACGCCGTGGCTGCCGGCGGAAATGCTCGAGGGTAAAAATCGAGCCGGACTCGGTCCAGCGATGAAGACTTTCCATGCGAATGTCCTTATAGGCGAGGGTCAGCGCTGTGGGGAGGCTTGCAGGGCCGTACGCAAACTGAGTGGACGCATGTCCGTCCACTGCTCCTCGATCCAGGCCAGGCACTGGGCCTTGTTTCCCTGGTGGCCGGCCGCACGCCAGCCCTCGGGCAATGCCTTGTAATCCGGCCAGATCGAATACTGCTCCTCGTGATTGACCACCACGACAAAACCGCTTTCAGGGTTATCCCAACTCATTTTTCATCTCCTTGTACGAGCGTTAGCCAATAGCCTGAGGCCTGCGAGAGCGGATGATTCTGGCAGCCAAAAACTAATAATGCGAATGTTAATAAATATTATTAACACCTGCCTCGGGTATCGGATAGTATTTCTCACCTCCAATAAACGCACTACAAAGTGGCGTTTCGACACATGACCAAAAAAATGAGGGAGCGAGAGATGGGACGGGACGTCGAGCAGTCATCAGGGTTATCCGTGCGCCCCCTTCTGGTGCACAAAACGTTGCCATTGCTGGTTGAACCGCTTGATCGCACACGTTGCCTAAGCGAGCTTCACGGGCTGGTCGAGGATCAATTGCACGAGGCCGGTGCCCTGCTTCTGCGCGGGTTCGATGTGCTCGGGGAACATGCCTTCCAGGCGCTTGCCCGCGGTTTCGGCCATGAGTTGCTGACGTATGAGTTCGGCTCGACCCCGCGCAAAGCGATCGAGCCAGGCGTCTACACATCGACCGAATACCCCGCCCATCAAACCATTCCCCTGCACAACGAGCAGTCCTACACCCTGCAATGGCCCATGAAAATCTGGTTCCATTGCGTCCAGCCGAGTGTCGAAGGGGGCGAAACGCCTATCGCCGACAGCCGTCGCATCTTCCAGCAGCTCGATCCCGCCTTGCGTCAGCGCTTCACCGAGAAACGGCTGATGTACGTGCGCAATTATGGCAACGGCCTGGATTTGTCCTGGGAGCAGGCCTTCAACACCGAGGACCGCGCAGTGGCTGAAGCCTACTGCCGGGCCAATCGCATTGCGTTCGAATGGAAGGACGACGGCGAATTGCGCACCCGCCAGATCTGCCAGGCCGTTGCCCGTCATCCTAAGACCCAGGCGTGGGTCTGGTTCAACCAGGCACACCTGTTCCACGTGTCCAATCTTGCCCCGGCGATCCGTGAAAGCCTCATGGCGGTGGTCGACGATGATCCGCTCGATCTGCCCCGTAATGTCTATTACGGCGACGGCAGCGAGCTGGAAGAAAGCGCCCTGGAGGAAATTCGCGGGGTGCTGGCTGAGAACAGCGTCTATTTCCCCTGGGAAAAAGGCGACGTACTGATGCTCGACAACATGCTGGTTGCCCATGGGCGCGCCAGCTTCAAAGGGCCTCGACAAGTGATCGTCGCCATGGCCGAACCTGCCCAGGAGCAAAACTGACATGACGTCCACCCTCTTGCAGCTGGCCAGCCCCGGCCAACAGGCCCTATGGCAGTTCCACCAGCTCAACCCGAGCAGTCATGCCTACAACATGGTTGCCGCGCGCGAGCTGCGAGCAGACCTGGACCCCGCAGCGCTGTGCGCCGCCTTTGCACGCATCGTCGAACACTGCGAAACGCTGCATTGCGGCTATCGGGAAGTCGAGGGGCAACTGTGGATGTCGCGCCCCGAGCAGATCAGGGTCAATGCAACCTGGGAGTGCCTCGACGACCTCGACGCGGCGGGGGTCAAGGCGTGGATCGAACAGCATGCCGACCAGCCATTCGATCTCGCCTCGGCAGACGTCTGTCGCCTGCGCTTGCTGCGCAATCAGGGGCGACTTTATTTATGCATGGCGGCGCATCACATCAGCGGCGACTTCCTCAGCGTTGAATGGATGCTCAAGCTGACCTTCGCCGCCTACCATGCCCAAACCACGGGCGAACCGCTGACCCTGCCAGAACCAGGGCTGTATTTCGAGTGGTTGAACGACCACCGCGGGATGCTCGAAGAGAGCAAACTCGCCGCCCTGGCCAGTTACTGGCAAGGGCAACTCAGCGAGGCGCCCTCGGCCTTGGAACTGACACCGGACCGCCCTCGCTCACGCACGTCCAACTACGAAGGCGACGAATTCGAATGCCTGCTCGACGAGCGCCAGAGCAGCCATTTGCGAGCGATGGCCGACGCCCATAACGTCAGCCTGTTTGTACTGCTGGCCGGGCTTTTCCAGGTGTTCCTGCATCGCTGCAGCGATCAGGACGACTTCCTGATCGGCACGCCGACCATGGATCGACACAAAGCCAAATACAAGAACCTGATGGGTTTTACCCTCAACAGCCTGCCACTACGCGCGCGCTTCGAGCACAACCCGACCCTGGCCGATTGCTTGCGCGACGTCGCGCAACAAATGCGTGAAGGCTTGCGCCATCGCCGTTATCCATCGGTGCGCATGCAGGAACATCTCGGCAACGGCCCGTTGTTTCGCTGCATGCTGACCTACATGCCCAGCCGCCGCGATGACCAGTTCGCTGAATACAGCGTGCAAGAACACCTGTTCACCCAACGCGGCGCGGCCAACGACCTCAATCTGCGCTGGCAGGACGATGGCGTCCAGTTGCTCGCGCAATGGCGTTTTCGCACTGACCTGTTCGATGCGCGACGTATCGCCCGCCTGGCCGAAGATTTCGTCTGGTTTGCCGGCCAGGCCCGGCAGGCCCCCAACGCACGGGTCAGCGACCTGCCGGCCTGCCCACCGTCCGCTGCGTCCAGCTGCCAGGGCCCGAACAGCCAACCTGCCTTTGCAACCGCTGTCGAAGCCTTCGAACATCACGTACGCACACACCCTGATCGAATCGCCCTGAGCGACGCCAACGGCTCGCAGACCTACGTCCAACTGGACCAGGCAGCCGAAGCGCTGGCTCAACAGTTGCGTAGCGCCGGAACAGGCCCTGGCCAGATTGTCGCGCTGGCCCTGCCGCGGGGCCGCGCGTTGATGACGGCCATGCTGGCCAGTTGGAAACTGGGCGCGGCTTATCTATGCCTGGACCCGGCGCTGCCTGAGTCACGCCGCCAGCAGTTGCTGGATAACAGCGCCGCCAGCGTAGTGATCGGCCCCGAGCAAAGCCTGCGTTGCCTGACCCAAGGCACGGGCAGCGCGCCGATCAGTCCGCGGTCCGCCCACCCTCGGCAACTGGCCTACCTGATCTATACCTCCGGCTCCACAGGCACGCCCAAAGCCGTGGGCGTCACCCAGGGCAACCTGATTCACTACGTCGATGGGGTGATGCGCAATCTTGCGCTGAGCGAAGGCGCCAGCCTGACGGCCTTGGCCAGTGTGGCTGCGGACCTGGGCTACACCGCCTGGTTTGGCGCGCTGCTGACCGGCCGGACCCTGCGCCTGATCGATGAGCAACTGGCCGCTGACCCTGAAGAACTGGCGCAGAGCCTGGCCGCCGCGCCAGTCGATTGCCTGAAAATCGTGCCTTCGCACCTCAACGCCCTGCTCGCGGTTGCCGCCCCAGAACGCCTGCTCCCGCGCCAATGCCTGGTGCTGGGCGGTGAAGGCCTGGACCTGACACTGGTCAAGCGCCTGCAAGCGTTGCGGCCAAGCTGCCGGATCATCAACCATTACGGCCCCACCGAAACCACCGTCGGTTGCCTGACCCAACCTGTGAACGACGCCGAGGAGAGCCTTTCCGGTTTCGCACCGATTGGCGCGCCACTGGCCAATGTCGATATACACGTGCTCGATCGCTATCTGCATCCGATGCCACTGGGCAACGCCGGCGAGCTCTACATCGGTGGCCCGGGTGTTGCCGATGGCTATCTGGGGCAGCCAGGTCTCACAGCACAGCGTTTCATCCCCAACCCGTTCAGCGGCGCGGGCGAACGCCTGTATCGCACCGGTGACCGCGTGCGACTGCTGCCTTCCGGTGCCGTGGAATTCCTTGGCCGCATCGATGATCAAGTCAAGATTCGTGGGTTTCGCGTCGAGCCAGGGGAAATCGAAGCCTGCCTCAAGGCCTGTGACGGCGTGCGCGAGGCCGTCGTGGTGGCGAGGACACTCGGCGACCAGGAGGCGGTAAAACTGATTGCCTATCTGGTGCCTGACACCGGGCTGGATCGCGAACAGCTGCGTCGGCAACTGGCCGAGCAACTGCCCGAGCCGATGCTACCGAGCCTGTACGTCGAACTGAGCGAACTGCCGCGCCTTGCAAACGGCAAAGTCGACCGACACAACTTGCCCTCGCCACACCAGAGCGCGCGACAAGAAACGCTTGAGGTTGCGCCTCGCGATCCGGTTGAAGCGCTGTTGATGACGCTGTGGTGCAAGGTACTGGGCAAACCCTCGCTGTCGATCCATGACGACTTCTTTGCCTTGGGTGGCGACTCGATCCTGGCGCTGCAATTAATTGCCGGCGCGCGCAAGGCGCAACTCAAGTTCACTCCGAAACATTTCTTCGCGCACCCCACCATTGCACGACTGGCCGCCACGCTGGAGTCGCCGCTCAAGGACCTGGAAGCGCAATTGCTCGCCCTCTGGACCGAGGTGCTGCAACGCCCTGACCTGGCCCGGGACGATGATTTCTTCGCCGTCGGTGGGGACTCGATCATCGCCCTGCAGTTGATTGCAAAGGCGCGTAAGCAAGGTCTGCGATTCAGCCCGAAAGAGCTTTTCGCCCACCCGCGCATCGAAGCGCTGGCCAGCCTGCTCAGTCGCCGCGAACAGCCATTGGTCGCCGCGGCCCCGCAAGTGCCGGGGAAAAAACCACCAGTGGTATTCGCCCTCAGCCCAGTCGAGCGCAAAGCCCTCGACGTCCTGGCCGGGACCGAGCTGGAAGATGCCTATCCACTGTCGCCGCTGCAAAAAGGGCTGCTGTTCCATAGCCTGCTGGAAGATGGCAACGGCGTTTATGTCAATCAACTGCAAGCCGAGCTCCAAGGCCCGCTGGACCCCGAGCGCTACCTGGCGGCATGGCGCGATACCTTCGCCGCGCATCCGCTGATGCGGACCGGGATCCTCTGGCAAGGCCTGGAGGAACCGCTGCAAGGGGTTTATCGCGACCTGCACTTGCCGGTACGACAACTGGACTGGAGCACCCACGACGAACCCCAGCGCCAGCAGGCCATGGCCGATTATTGCCAGGCCGACCGTGCCCAGGGCTTCGATCCGCAGCGTCCTCCCTTGCAACGCATCGCCCTCATCCGGCTGGACGAACACCGCACCTGGCTGGTGTGGAGCCGCCATCACCTGATCGCCGATGGCTGGAGTTCGGTGATGTTGATGGAGGAAATACTGGCCCGCTACAACGGCCTGGCGGTCATCCGTCGCCCGCCTTATCGCGACTACATCGACTGGCTTGCCGCGCAACCGGACACACAGAGCCAGGCTTACTGGCAGCAGCGCCTGGCAGGCTTCGAAGGCGCCGGCTCCCTGCCCGCCCTGGCCGTCGCCGAAAGCGCGGCGGCCGCGCACTACTACACTGCCGGCCTGCAACTGGACGAAGCCCAGACCACCCGGCTGAACGCACTGGGGAAAAACAACCGGGTCACCCTCAATACGCTGATACAAGCGGCCTGGGGCCTGCTGCTGGCGCGCCATAACAACCAGCCGGATGTCATGTTCGGTGTCACCAGCAGCGGACGCCCGGGCGACCTGCCGGACGCAGGGCAGATGCTCGGCGTGTTCATCAACACGCTGCCACTGCGTTTGCAGGTCGACTCCGGATTGACCCTGGGCGACTACCTGCATCAGGTCCAGGCGATCAGCGTCGCCATGCGCGAGCATGAGCAAACGCCACTGGCCGAAATCCTCCAGCAGCACCCACGGGGCGCTGGGCTGTTCGATACATTGCTGGTGTTCCAGAACCTGCCGGCCCTGGGCGAACGGCAACTGCAATCGGGCGATTTGACGCTCAAGGTCATGGATAACCTCGAACAGACCAGCTACGGCCTCACGGTCGAAGCCTTGCCCGGACGCCGCCTGGAGGTGCTTTTCAGCGCCGACGCCCGACGCCTGCCGGTCGAATCGCTGCAGGCGCTGATCAATGATCTGCGGCGGCTCCTGCTCGCCATGGACACCGCACCGGACACCCGTCTCGAACAGTTGTCGATCCTGACCACGGACGAGCGTGCCCGCCTGCTTGACTGGGGCACCCATCGGGCCGACTACAGCCTTGACGACACCTGGGAGCAACGGGTGGCCATGCAAGTCGCCCTCCACCCCGAGCGCTTGGTTGCACGTTGTGCTGATCAGTGCCTGACTTATGCCCAACTCTGGCAACGCTCGGAAGTCCTGGCTCGCGGCCTTCAGGCATTGGGCGCGCAACCTGACCAGCCGATCGCCTTGCTCGCCGACCGGGGCCTCGATTGGTTGTGCCTGATGGTCGCGACCCTGCGCGCAGGCTGTGCCTGGCTAGCGCTGGAACCGTCCCAGCCGCCGGCACGCTGGCAGCAGGTACTGGCGCGGCTGCAGCAGCCGTTGGTGATCTGCACCGCCGATTACGCAGAGCGCCTGATCTCGGTCTACCAAGGCAAGCACGCCTCGCCGAGCGACCTGGTGGAAATGAGCAGCCTCGGGCGCCTGCCGCATCAAGCGGCACGTCAGGACCAATTGGCCTACGTGCTGTTCACCTCGGGCTCCACCGGTCAGCCCAAAGGCGTGATGGTCACGCGCGCCGGCATGCTCAACAACATGCTGGCCAAGCTGGAACCCCTGGGTCTGAACCCGAACGATGTGATTGCCCAGACCGCACCGGCCTGCTTTGACATTTCTGTCTGGCAAGCACTCACCGCCCCGCTGTTCGGTGCTTGCGTGGAGATCATCGGCGACAGCGTCGTACGTGATCCCCAGGCATTGCTCCAAGTCCTTCGTACGCGCCAGGTCAGCCTGTTCGAACCAGTCCCGGCGTTGTTGCAGGCGATGCTGGAAAGCCAGGCCGACCAACCGGTGCCATTGCCGGATTTGCGCTGGGTACTGCCCACCGGCGAAGCCCTGCCGGTGGCAACCACGCAGCAATGGTTCAGCCATTACCCGCACATTCCCCTGATGAACGCCTATGGTCCGGCAGAGTGTTCGGATGACGTGGCCTTCCAGCCCTTGCGCACCGCACCCGATCAAGGGACCAGCG
>Ga0213822_1000514_pt1 | contig 29376 bp, 30 predicted proteins | sample MC6MC0908MG_FD_179872 | JGI IMG/M metagenome (GOLD analysis project Ga0213822, IMG submission 179872) | Enriched soil aggregate microbial communities from Iowa State University, Ames, United States - MC6-MC0908-MG | ecosystem: Environmental > Terrestrial > Soil > Unclassified | place: USA: Iowa...
GAAGGTGACCACTTTTAGGGCGGGGCTGATCGCTTTTGGAGCGAAGCTGATCAAATGTCCAGAGTGGTCATTTGATTTTAGCACTTAGTTGACTATTTCTACCGATGAACGAAGGTTTCCTTTTTTATACAAAAGCGATAATTTCATCAAAATAAAGATTGTTAAAAAGGAACATTTGTTCTATAATGGTGCTAAATCTACTTTAGGAGGTTATACCATGAAGCTACTTAATTTACCTGAAGCATTTGAACAATATAGGACAGTAATAGAGGAAACGATTCAGCCAACTGTATTTATTGAAACGAAAGAACGAAAAACATCTTTATTTGAAAGTAAGTTTGCAGGCGATCCGTATTTTCCGTTGTCAATGGAATATCCAAAAAGTCCTGAAGGGCAACCATTAAAATTACTGGCACAAATTAATTTTGCAGATGTACCTAAGCATTTACCGCATTTCCCTGAAGAGGGAATCTTACAGTTTTATATTGATGGCTACGATGATGTGCTTGGGATGGACTTTGATAATGGTCAAAATCAGGGAGGCTTCCGCGTCATCTTCCACGAGCATATTGTCGGTGATGAGTCGCAGTTAGTACAAGACTTCTCATTTGTTGAAGCGAAAGAAGAAGAATTTTACTTTCCAGTGGAAAAAGAAATGGCATTGTCTTTTGAAACAAGCTATGAACCATTATCAGCAAATGACTTTAGAAGTGAAAAACCTTATGCGAAGATTCTTGCCAATATAGAAGACAATGATAATTTAGTAGACTCATTTTATGAAACATTAAATAGTACAGGTCATAAAATCGGGGGATATCCATTCTTTACCCAGGAAGATCCGAGAGCTTATGGGGACTATACAGATTCAACAGTCTTGTTGCTTCAGATTGACAGTGTAGGCGATCATATTCTATGGGGGGATGTTGGGGTCGGCAACTTTTTCATTACAGAGGATGAGCTGAAACGTAAAGATTTTAGTAAAGTTCTTTATAATTGGGATTGCTATTAAATAACAGAAGATAAAAGCAAGTGGAAAAGCTCTCCACTTGCTTTTATCAGTTATTTTTCACGAGCGTTAAATTGCTCCATTTTGTCTTCTAAATCATCCATCATTTGAATTAAACGATCAATATCCTCTAATTCAGTTGTTTCAGGATCAATCGCATCTAAAACTTCTAAAAATATTTCAAGACGTTCTCTTAAGTAATTCACTTGCTGCTTTTTATCATTGATTGGATTTGACATACATACACCTCATTTCGTCCCCTCCATAGTAGCTGATTTGGGACTAAATTTCAATGCTTAGGTAAACACCTAGGACTATGCGATTATTTTTAAAAAATAATAGACAGAATATTTACAATATTGATTCTGTGTGTTAAATTAATATTAAGAAAAAGTAAAGGAGCTGATTTTAAAAGTCCTAAAAACTCTAACTCGAAAAGGAGGGAGTTTAAACAAGTACTCGGCCAATGTAAAAGCCGAAATTCGTGTTTATACAATTAAATGGAGATAAGTGTTAGTTAGGCCTTAGCGTAAAATCACATGTGGTGAGCGCTAAGGCTTTTTGATATGCTGTTATTTGGAAAAAGACTTGATGTTGGAGGGAAAAATGACATACTTCTCAGATTACAGCAAAAAAAGATTTGCCATTTTAGTGTTAATTGTTTCTATATCAGGATTTTCACAAGGGATGCTTTTACCACTGATTTCAATTATTTTCGAACGTGATGGAGTATCCTCCGCGTTGAATGGATTGAATGCAACAGGTTTATACATAGGAACTTTATTAATCTCACCGTTTATCGAGCAACCATTAAGAAAATGGGGCTATAAACCGATTATTTTAATTGGTGGTGCACTTGTCTTCGCTTCACTATTAGCATTTCCTTTATGGAAGAGTGTAACTTTTTGGTTTATCCTTCGCTTACTTATTGGGGTAGGGGATCATGCATTACACTTTGCAACACAGACGTGGATTACAAGCACCTCAGATTATAAAAGCTTAGGGAAGGGGATGGCGATTTACGGCTTGTCCTTTAGCACGGGCTTTGCAGTTGGTCCATTAATGGTAAAACTAATACAAATTTCAGAGGCATTACCGTTTATTGTGTCCTCTATTATGTGCTTATTCGCGTGGTCTTTTGTATTCCTCTTACAAAATGAAAAGCCAGAGCGTTTAACGGGAGACTTACATGCAAGAGGCTGGCAGCGTTATAAAATGGCCATTGCATTTGGATGGATTGCATTTTTAGGTCCATTCGTTTATGGGTTTTTAGAATCTTCATTAAATGCGCTGTTCCCAGTTTATGCCTTACGTAAAGATTTCGATGTAAATATGATTCCTATTATTTTATCTGTCTTTACATTTGGTGGGATTTTAACACAAGTGCCACTTGGAGCCATAGGGGATAAAGTAGGACGACGTAATGTCTTAATGATCGGCTCGTTTGGAGGAGCTGTTATTTTTGGCATTGCCAGTTTTTTAGAGCATTCACAAATTGCAGTAGCCATCGCATTTTTCTTTGCAGGAACACTAGTCGGTTCAATGTTTTCATTAGGGATTACTTATATGGCTGATTTAACACCAAAGGAACTACTGCCTACCGGAAATCTCCTTTGCGGCATTGCACTAAGTATTGGTAGCTTAACAGGGCCATTTTTAGGTGGCATTTATTTAGAATATGTAAAAAATTATAGCCTTCTTTTACTGGTAGCAATGCTTTTGCTAGCTGTAGCCACTGTTTTACTAGTATTTGGACGAAATAAAAATAAGAGACCAGTGTCGATGTAAAGGTAACGGTAACAAATTATCTTTGAAGCAGAGTAGAGGGTCGAACGCTGGGGTATAGTGACAAACTGATTAGGTAGGGGAAGTTATCGCTCAGCTCGGAGGCTTTTGCGCAATATATAATTTTGGGCAAAATAAAAGAGCGGGGCTCATCTCCCGCTCATAAAACAAAAAAACGCCCAGCAAATCCGTGCTGTTATGGCGTTCTTTGCGTGACAAGGATGTTCCGTCCATGTCACATAGGTTTGGCACCTAGAATCATATTATACAGACAAGCTTTCATAAAATCAAATAAAATATAATTAGTAGATAGGTAATATTTGGACTTTGGATTTCTATCTCTATATAATAGAAGAACACTCGCTTAGATTACTAATTATTTTAAGGAGATTAAATTATGACTGACTATAAAAAAATATCGATCCACCGTGCATTAACAGAGTTAAAGATGCTAAATCACCGCATTGAAGCAGCAACGAATGAAGTGAGTGCAGTGTTAGCCAATCGTAAAAGTAATAGCAAAATTAATGGTGTAGAAATGCAAGAATATGAAAAGCAAATGCAAGCTTCATACGATAAAGTAGTTAGTTTAATTGACTATCGCAACCGAATTAAGGCATTAGTTGTAGAGTCCAATGCTAAAACAAAAGTAATTGTAGGAAAAGAAGAAATGACTGTAGCAGAAGCAATTGAACGCAAACAGTCCATTCAATATGAAAAGGAACTGTTAGAAGTTATGCAACAGCAATATCGTTCAGCGGTAAATACGGTTGCTAAAGAAAATGATGCGTTGCCAGCAAAGCTAGAAACGTATTTAGTGAATATATTAGGAAATAAAGAAAAACAATCTCCAGAAGAAGTAAAATTACATACGGAGACATTTATGAAAAGAAACGAGTACGAGTTAATTGATCCGATGAATGTTAAAAAGAAAATTGAAGCGTTAAATAATCGAATTGAAGAATTTGAATCAGAGGTCGACGCGGTATTATCGGAATCAAACGCAACGACATTTATTGAAGTGCAAGCGTAACTAAATATGCATGGCCTAGCGAAAACGGAAAACGAAAAGTCGCTCGCGCTTCAAGGCATGTGTGCGAGTTAAAACCTTAAACATGCCTTACAACAATTGGTGCTTTAAACAAACTGAGTTGAAAGCTCAAAGGTAAAAGTTGAAAGTCCAAAGTTTACGTTTCAAAGTTCTTTTGATTAAAGTTAAAAACTTAAAGTATAAAAATCTTTTAAATCCTGGGTTATTGGTTAAGGTGCTGATTTTTCTGGACCGTCCGTCATCCACCAGGCAGCTTGAGCTGTGCAGTACATATAAAAATAATATACAAAATAATGAGGGCGTTTCTTAAATCTAAGAGACGCCCTTTTTTCCTTCTGTTTAATTTCCCTCATATAATATATTTTTCCTTCTACTTTACGGATAAGCTCTATATCTTTATAATCCCCCCATACAAAACACCTCAAGTAATGTTCTAACAAGTGTCTATTGTAATTATGGAGATTTGAAAACCTGGAAAATTCAGACTTTTATCATTTTTTGTTCAATTTACGAAAAAAAGTGATTTTGAAACTTTTATAGTTAATGGTATATTATCACAGGGCGCACCTATAGTAATTACTTTGGCCAACATATAAATAGTTTTGATGATTTCCTTTTTGAATAAGATAAGTTCCGATATAAGGAGAATCTTGTTTTCGCCGGCGTGAGTGTATTTCACTATGTTAGTAGAAAATTTAAAGAAGTTAAAAAGAATTATCTTAATTTAATTAAGGAGGAATGGAATATGAAAAAAATCACAGTATCTATTTTAATATTATTGTTATTTTTATCCATTAATGAATTTGATGTAAAGGCTGCAGAAATCACTGAGGAGAAGACACTTCAAATAATTGATGGTAGCACAATGAGCATTCAAGAGATAGAAGAATTACTCAATTCATCTACAGAATATACAATAGAATTAACAAATCAACAAGTTGCTGAGCAATATGCAATAAAAAAAGGTGTATCGTTGGAAAAAGCTAATGAAGAGATGTTGAACTATTCAAGTGAAAATGAAAGAATAGTTGCATTACGATCTGCATCTTGTTCATGGCTTGCAACTAATACTCCAGTAAAAATCCCAAATAAAACAGGATATGTACCCAATTTAATTGTTTATTTAGAGATTTGCCGGGGTGGTGCACAGTATATTAACACTACAAAAGAACCATTATTACAAGAATTTCAAGCAAATCCAATTTCATTTCAAGGAACAATAAAAGTAGAACTATTTAATGGACATTTCTATTATATCATTAATGGGAATTTCTATAACTCCACTTCGGTTTCACATACTGGAACTACAGGTTTATCAACTGTATTTACTGCAACTTACTCTGTTGGTTCAACAAGTAATTATTATGCTTCATTAACAACCCCAAGAACAAAACGTAATGTCCTTGGATATTAACTGGGAAAGAGGCTGGGACAAAAAGAAAAAATGTTAGACCGATTGTATTTGGTCTAACATTTTTTTGATTTAGGAAGGAGCACTCTACACATTGAAGCGAAAAAGTTATTATCTGTTTTCGCTATTTTTCAAAATAATCGAGTTCTGTCCCAGCCTCTTTAAAATTTTGTGTTATAAGATTTTATTTAACGTATACAGATTATCTTAGAAGGAGGTTTAATTAGTGATAAAGAATTTTCTCCTATTAATTGGTGTTGTTTTGTTATTAGCTAGTTGTAATGAAGTAAAAGAACCTCATATATATAATGGTAAAGAATTAACTGTTGGTGTCATAGGTTCAGCACCAGAAATAAATAACAAAAAAATTAAATTCAAAGAAATAACTTTAAATAATTTAAAAAGTGACATAAATACTAAGAATTTAGATGGAATTATTATTATGAAAGAATATCTAAAGGAAGCTGATGACGATCAGTATGTTGAAAGTTATCGTGCATTAACAATTCCAGTATTTTTTATGCAATCTACTAAGGCACATATTCCATTTACAAATGAAGGAATTACTTATGATAGTCTCCCAGATGTGCAGGAAAGCTATGCAACAGGATATTTACGTACAAAGGAAGATGGAGAGTCCGTGGAACAGACATGGAGATATCAGCTGAAAGATAATAAAGAAAACAAAGATAATATTCAAAATATCTACACTCAAATTTTCAAGACCATTGAATCAGTTACATATTAATTAATCCATTCTAAACTTTATCGTTTTTAATTTTAAAGGACGCCTCGAGTATATTCTCGAGACGTCCTTTTTCATCACTATTTATTCTTCAACACAAGCTTTGCCACGCATTCCACCTGTGCCGTCTGTGCAAACATATCCACAGGCTGAATATACTCCACATCATAAAACTTCGATAATTCATTTACATCCTTCGCCAATGTTGAAGGATTACAAGACGTATAGACAAAGCGCTTCGGTTTTAGCTTCAACACCGTACGTATGAACTCTGGTGCTAGACCTGTGCGTGGTGGGTCTACTGTAATAACATCTGGTGTGAATCCTTCTTTGCGCCATTTTGCTAATACACTTTCTGCTGTGCCGACTGCGTATTTTGTATGCTTGAAGCCATGGTTTCGGGCGTTTTTACGTGCATCCTGAATGCTTTCTGGAATAACATCCATTCCACGAACTTCTTTCGCTTTGTCAGCTAGCCATAGACCGATTGTCCCAACACCGCAGTAAGCATCAACAACTGTTTCTTTGCCTGTTAATGCTGCTGCTTTTTTGATTTCATCATAGAGATGAACGGTTTGTGTTGGATTCAGTTGGAAAAAGGCACGAGCTGATAAATCAAAGGCTAATTCGCCAAGCTCCTCATGAATCGTATCTTTACCATCGAGAACAATCGTTTCATCGCCAAAGATTAACGATGTTTTCTCGCGGTTAATATTTTGTGCAATCGATACGATACTTGGGTCGATTTTCTTTATACGTGTAATGAGTTCCGCTAGATGTGGAATTTCCTTACGTGTTGTTACGAGCACGACTTGCGTTTCACCCGTACGAATTCCTGTACGTACAACAATCGTACGTACTAATCCATCAAGTGTACGACCATCGTAAATAGTAATATTTAGTTTTTGCAAAATTTTACGTGTTGCCACCGTAATTTTTGATGTAACTGGGTGTTGGACAAGGCAATCATTAATGTTCAGTAAATTGTTACTACCTTCCGCAAATAGCCCTGCATAGACACGCTTACCTTCTTTACGTACTTGATATTGACTTTTGTTACGATAATTCCATGGATTTTCCATCCCTAGCGTTTTGCGCACGTCAACTGTGTTAGCTAAAGGCTTAGCATAGCGTTCTAATGCTTGAATAACGATATCACGCTTTTCGATTAGCTGTTTTTCATAGGTCATATGCTGAAGCTGACAGCCACCACATTCGTTGTAAACGGAGCAAGGTGCTTCCTGACGATATTTTGAAGCTTTGCGAATAGTTAATATTTCTGCTTCGGCAAAGTTTCGCTGTGTTTTAGTTACTTGTGCTGTAATTTCTTCACCAGGAATTGCGCCTTTTACGAATATAACGTTGCGTTTATAAAAGCCTACTCCTTCACCGTTAATACCAAGTCTTTTTATTGTTAGTGGGAATTTTTGTCCCACTTCCATTGTTGTTTGTTGCGTCAAGCATTCCACGTCCCTGTTCTTTTAATATCATCTCCCCATTATAACTAAGGAGTAGACGATTGCAAAGCGACAGGGAAATCTTCATGTTCTAAAACTAAATCGTCAAGGGATAAAAATGTATAGCCTTGTTTTTTCGCTTCAGCAATAAACATTGGAAGTGCTTCTGCATTATCTTGAGCAACTGTATGCATCAAAATAACAGCACCGGGGTGTAGCTGTTCCATCAGTGCATTATACGCATAATCTGCACCACGTCGTTCATCCCTTACCCAGTCCTTAAAGGCAACAGACCAAAAAATATGACGATAGCCTGCAGCATTGCCTACCTCTAATACTTTCGCATTAAATGTACCTTCAGGTGGTCGAGCATATGTTGTACGTTCAATGCCTGTTAATTCACGTAACTTATCGTCGAGTTTCTTCCATTCAGTACGCATACCATCGGGGGTTAGCCTCGCCATATTTGGGTGTCCGTATGAATGGTTACCAATAGTATGTCCATCTTTAACCATGCGTTTCACTAAATCACTAGCGCTTTCTAAGTAATGACCAGTTAAAAAGAAGGTAGCTGGTACGTTTTCCTTCTTCAGAGTATCCAAAATACTTTCTGTAAAACCATTCTCATAGCCGTTATCAAAGGTTAAATACGCAACTTTTTTATCAGGCTTACCTTTATAAATAGCATCATATTTCTCAAGTAGCTGATCAAGCTGAGCTCCAGCCTCGGCTGGTTCACCGTTTTTTGCTCGTTTAATGCCCCAGTTGTATTCATCAGAGCTAGCAGCAGAAAATGGATTAAAGCTCATTGCTGCGGCAATAATAAAAGTAGCGATTGTTGCTCCTACTATATGCTGTTTCCACATAAAAACGCATCCTTTCTTTTTCATTAGGATGCGTTATATTCAAAAAAATATCCGACTAAATCCTACAATAAATCTTTAAGTGCGTCGTTTAAATGTGGGAAATTAAATGTAAAATGATGTTTTTCTAAAACAGTAGGTAGCACGTGCTGACCTTCTAATACAAGCGTGCTTTGCTCACCTAACACTAAACGCATTGCAAAGCTTGGTACAGGCATCCAATGGCGTTTTCCCATTACACTTGCAATTGTTATTCCGAAATCCTTCATGCGTGTTGCATGAGGTGCAGTAACATTAAAAGGGCCATGAATATCATTATTCGTAATTGCGAAATATATAGCTCGTGCTACGTCCTCGACATGAACCCATGAAAGCCATTGTTCACCTGAACCTAGTGTGCCTCCGATATGCAATTTATATGGTAGTAACATGGAAGGAAGTGCACCACTAGTACGACCTAAAATAACACCAAAACGTGCAAGGGCAACTCGAACCCCTAATTTCTCAGCACGTTTTGCATGGCGTTCCCAATCATAAACTGTCGTGCCTAAAAAATCAGTTGCATAGTCTGTGGAGTCTTCGGTATAGATAGTCGTTGTAGAAGTAGGATAGATCCCGACTGCACTTGCATTGACAAGCACTTTTGGCTTTGAGGTAAGACGCTCCATAATACGTACTATTTCAAGTGTCGCTTCCATACGACTCGTATAAATGGCTTTCTTCTGTTTTTTTGTCCAACGTCCATTATTTAAAGAAATTCCTGCTAAATTAACAAATGCATCGACATCATCTAACAACTGTTCAGGTCGTGTATTTTGTTGTAGCCATTGTACATATTGAATATCGTTTTCTCGACCTGATTTGTTCCGCGTTAAAATAATGATTTCATGTCCTTTTTCCTGCAATAGCTTTGTAAGAGCTCTCCCTACAAAACCAGTACCACCTGCAATAACAATCTTCATAAGAATCCCTCCCTTTTTTAAACTACTCTATATGAGCAAGTTTACCATCTATCTAATTACCAATGTTAATCTCTCTGAAGTAATACCCGTGCGTGATGTGAAAATATCCGCGGAAAGGAAGAGAATACCCGCGCGCAACGGGGAAATACCCGCGGAAGGGAAGTGAATATCCGCGCGAGACGAGAAAATACCCGCGAAGGAAAGTGAATATCTGCGCGCAACGTGAAAATACCCGCGAACATGCGAATACTGTGGGGAAAAAGCAATACCCACGAAAAATGTTATAATGGTGATTAGTGAGGTGTTACCAATGCGTATTATTACGAAAATTGCACGTCAAAAAAACAATCCAGAGCGTTATAATATATATTTGAACGAAGAATATGCTTTTCCTGTAGATGAGGCAATTCTCCTTCAATTTGGATTAACAAAGGGGAAAGTGCTTGAGGAATTTGATATACAGGAAATTGCCTATGAGGATGAGATTCGAAAAGCTTTTAATAAAGGGCTAAATTTTTTATCTTATCAAATGCGGAGTGAGCATGAAGTAAAGAAAAAGCTTCTCACATTAGAATTTGGGGAGGCAGTTATTTTAGAGGCTATACAAAAGTTGAAATCATATGGCTTTTTAAATGATGAAACTTACTCCAAAGCATTACTCGATACGAAAAAGGCTACTATGAAAAAAGGTCCTAAGGCGATTAGACAAGATCTTATGAAAAAGGGGATTGATAAGAGCTTACAGGATGAGGTACTTGCTACATATAGTCATGAGGAACAGGTAAAACTTGCGACACAGCTGGCTGACAAGGTCGTTCGATCAGAAAAAAAGAAAACGCCAACGCAAGTAAAAGCTAAAATTCAAGATTTTTTAATGCGAAAAGGGTATTCTTTTACTGTTGTAGATGAGGTGCTGGGGCAAATAGAGCTTGAACAAGGTGAAGATGAATGGCAACAGTTACTTAATGTACAAGGCGAAAAAGTTTGGAAAAAGTACTCATCGAAGTATACTGGTTATGAACTGAAAATGAAAATAAAGCAGGTGCTCTATCAAAAGGGTTTTCCTATAGAGGTTATCGATCGTTTTATAGAAGAAAAGGAGAATGAGGAATGAACGAAAAAAATTATGCTGTAATGTCAGAGCATGAATTACGAGAAGAAATAGCCATGCTTAAGGAAAAATCACGAAAGGCGGAGCAGCTAGGAATCATTAATGAATTTGCAGTGTATGAGCGTAAGGCTTTAATGGTGGCTGCGTATTTAGTGGATTTAGATACAATAATTCCTGGAGAGATGTATCGTATAGACGGCTCTGAAAATGAATTTTTTCAAGTGGATTATTTAAAAGGACGCTTTGCTTGGGGACATCGTTTAGGGGGCGAAAAATATCAAGAAGCGCTACCTGTTTCAATTCTATCTCCAATAAAGGTGGGCAAATAAGTGGAAGAAAAAATCGAAAAGCTTACAGCGGAGTTACTTGCAAAAAATCCACAGATGTCCGTAGGTCGTGCACGAGTATGGATTGAACTTTTATGGAGTGATTTTGAATCAACATCTGCTAAAGCTGGCTATAACTATCGTGGGGCAGATTACACTGAAAATTTAGTACGTCAATTAATTACTAGCTATGGTGATAAGTTGCATGCATTTGCAGGACGCAATCCTAAATACTCACATTTACTTGATGCTAGCGATGATATGGTGCAATAACAAAACCCTGACCAATGCTGGTCAGGGTTTGCTGTTTAATTACTTGCGCCAATCTGTAATTTTTTCTGGAGTTTATCTTCTGTAAAAATCCAGCCTGTGTATGATGTGATAATTTCGTTGTCATCGTTTAAATGAGCGACAGCAACGAAAGGATAGCGATTTTCACTACGGTAACGCAGATCAATTAATCTCACTTCTGTTAAGCCATTTTCAAGCTCTGAAATTTCCCACCGATATAATGGCGAAAATGACGTGAATGCAGCAAGATTGTGATCTTTCATGGCTGTTTCAATAAGAGGCGTTTTTGGTAAAGGTTCTATTTCAAATTTATCGTAAATATTAACAGTTCGCCCGTATGCACGACCAACGTAATAATGCGTTTTTGATTTTGCAGCAATTCGCCAGTGGAAGAATCGCATTGTAGGAGCTACAATTACATACTCCTCATCCTGAAGAGTATTATGCACAGCGTTCTTAACAGCCTTTTGAACTGCAAATCGTAAAATATAGTAAACGATGATAATGACATACATGATGCTAAATGTCCAAATTGGATTTGCACCAAATACCCAAAGTAAAATGCCAAGACAATGTAGTGTAAAAATAATAGGATCAAATGTATTGATGACACCGAGTGCAACCCATTTGCTAGAAAATGGTCGGAATGCTTGTGTACCATACGCATTGAAGATATCAACAAAGACGTGAAGTACTACAGCTAAAAACGTCCAAAGCCATAAATGAAACACATTTGCATCTTGAAAAATAAATGATAAAACTGCTGTAATTAAGATGGGCCAAATCGCTACTGCTGGTAGTGAATGTGTAATTCCACGATGATGTCGAATATAAACAGCGTTGTTGCGTAGTTTTAATACTGTATCGACATCAGGCGCCTGTGAGCCAATAATCGTACCTGCAATTACTGCAGTAAATGTCATTGAATGATTTGCTATTACGGGATCGGCTAATGCAAGACCACCGAGGGCAATACCCATAACGAAATGTGTACCTGAATCCAAAAATATCCACTCCTAGTATGCATAAAATTAGCGTACAATTTGCATACATGTATATTTCAATAATTCGTAATACCTGATATTTACTTCATGAACATTTGTGCTGAATATGTTGTTATAAGACGTCTCACACAAATGATCTTATCTTAATTGTATACCCTTTTTACCATAATTTAAATCGTAAATACACTGGAGGTCATTGTGAATTATCCATATGTAACAGAATTTCGACAATCTTTAGTCGAATGGTTTAATGTTGAGAAACGTGATTTACCTTGGAGGCATACTACGGACCCTTATCAAATATGGGTATCAGAAGTGATGCTACAGCAAACACGTGTCGACACAGTTATTCCTTATTACAATCGCTTTATGGAAAGTTTTCCAACATTAGAATTACTCGCCGAAGCACCACAAGAATATTTATTGAAGCATTGGGAAGGCCTAGGCTATTATTCCCGTGCACGTAACTTACAAGCGGGTGTTCGCGAGGTATTAGAGAACTACGGTGGGGTAGTACCCGATAATCGCCATGAAATTTCAAAATTAAAAGGTGTAGGTCCGTATACTGCTGGAGCTATTTTAAGTATTGCCTATAATAAACCCGAACATGCAGTTGATGGCAATGTTATGCGTGTTTTAAGTCGTGTGCTTACTATTCATGATGATATAGCACTTCCAAAGACTAAAAAGATTTTTGAAGCGGCAGTTGAAGAACTTATCGATCCTGAAAATGCATCGTCCTTCAATCAAGGTTTAATGGAGCTTGGGGCGCTTATTTGTACACCCACTTCCCCAAAGTGCTTATTATGTCCAGTTCGGGAATATTGTACGGCATTTAATGAAGGTGAGCCCCAAAAACTGCCTGTTAAATCTAAAAAAGTAAAGATGAAGCATATCACGTATGATGTTCTTGTATGTAAAGATGACAAAGGTCGAATTTTATTGGAGCAGCGTCCAGCAGAGGGTTTATTAGCTAATCTATGGCAGTTTCCGATGCTTGAACATGGTAAAGATTCAATAGATACTTTTATGGATGACTATGCTATAAAAGTTCAATCTCAACAAGATTTGCTAACATTTAAACATGTTTTTTCACATTTAACATGGCATCTAAATAGCTATTTTATGAAATGTAATTCAACAGTAAAGGGCGAATGGCTGACTCGCGAACAGATAGAGTTATTACCAATGCCTGTTCCGATGCTGAAAATTTGGCAAGAAATAAAGGATTAATCGACAAAATTATTTTTATAAAAATTTATGGGCATAAAAACATTTACCTCGGTACACAATAATTAGCGTGGAGGTGAATGATCATGAAAAAGAACAACAACCAAAATTTCCAGCCAAATAAAAACATGCAACGTCAAAGTCAAGAATTTGGTTATGAAACAGACGTTACTGAAGTGCAAAAGCAAAATGCTAAAGCAGAGCAAAAGAAAGCTCCAGCTTCAGGAAACTTCAAAAAAACTAACCAAGACCTTGGTGAATAACACTTTGTAATTGCATAGCTGCATTTACCTCTAAGGAGCTGTCTAAATCGAAAAGATTTAAAAAAGGCAGCTCCTTTTTAATTCTATTTAGAAAAGCGGGACTAGTGAGAAACAGAAACGCTCAGGCAGACGAAAGAACTGCTCGGGTCAGGGAAAGAACTGCTCAGGTAGCCAAGAAACCTGCTCGGGTCAAAAGAAAAACCGCCAGCTCCGATATAAAAATCAGAAACAAAAAATTCCAATTGAGTGATCGTTTTGATTAAATTTGCTTCAAATTCACAAAATTTTGTACAAATTTAAAAGAGCGCAGGGAAATTTGTGGTTTTCTAACTACACCTTTCGCGTACACATTGCTATAATATACTAGAGACTGCTAGATTTAGGTAGCATAGACGAAAAGGTGGGCTTCAAAAATGGCAATACCGGTAGAAGGAGAAACGATACAAATACATAGTTATAAGCACAATGGCCGTATCCACCGGGTTTGGCAAGAAACAATGGTGTTAAAAGGAACGAAAAATATCATTATCGGTGCGAATGAACGGACACTTGTGACAGAATCCGATGGTCGTACGTGGCTAACGAGAGAGCCTTCTATTTGTTATTTCCATGCGGAGCACTGGTTTAACATCATCTGCATGCTACGTGAGGACGGTGTGTATTATTATTGTAATCTAAGCTCACCATTTGTTTTCGATAATAATGCCATTAAATATATTGACTATGATTTGGATATAAAAGTTTTTCCTGACATGTCTTTTTCACTCCTAGATGAGGATGAATATGAGTTGCATCGGAAGGAAATGTCTTATCCAGATGTCATTGATAAAATTTTAAAGCGCAATGTCGATAAATTAATTAGCTGGATTCAACAAAAAAGAGGACCCTTTGCACCAGATTTCATCGATGCCTGGACAAATCGATATAAGTTTCAGCTCGATATGCAAGCAGATGATTGTTAATAGCACCTATTAGTTTTACTAATGGGTGTTTTTTTATGGCGTGAATTGGCTATTCTAATTCCAAAATAGTTAGCGACAAAGTTATATTAACTGTACTTCAAACGAAATATTGCTATAATACGTTTGGGCATTCAGTTTTGGATGTCTGTTTCTTTTTGTGTGGCAAAGTGATAGGTTAAATGATAATCATGTAATGAGATACTCAATTTTTTGCCACATAAAGTGTGAGGCTTTTTGATAAGGATGTGATATGAATTGGATAGCATAAAGCGTTATATGAAGTTTGTAAAACCATATACATGGGAAATTATTTTAACAATATTAATCGGTATAGTGAAATTTGCAATTCCGTTATTTATCCCGTTACTCATAAAAATTGTGTTAGATGATATAATCGATGCAGACAATCTAACGGATGCTGAGAAAACGAAAGAGCTGTTTTACTGGTTAGGTGGTACGATCATTGTATTCTTTATTATTCGACCACCGATTGAATATTACCGTCAATATTTTGCTCAACATGTTAGTAACAAAGTGCTTTTTGATATTCGACAACAAATATATGCGCATTTACAGCGACTAAGTTTAAGGTACTATGCAAATACAAGAGCTGGCGATGTTATTTCAAGAGTTGTTAATGATGTGGAACAAACAAAAACCTTTGTCATGACAGGCTTAATGAATATTTGGCTCGACCTTGCGACAATCGTTATTGCTATCGGTATTATGTTTGCCATGGATGTTAAGCTGACGCTAGTAGCACTAGTTGCATTCCCGTTCTATGCATTTAGTGTGAAGTTCTTCTTTGGTAAACTTCGGTCTTTAACACGTAAACGTTCGCAAGCACTTGCAGGTGTACAAAGTTATTTACATGAACGTGTAGCTGGAATGAGTATTATTAAGAGCTTCACACTAGAAAAACATGAACAAAAATTATTTGATGAAGCAAACGGTGAATTTTTAGAGAAGGCACTGGACCATACAAAATGGAATGCTAAATCCTTTGCAGTAGTGAATACAATCACGGATGTAGCACCTCTCTTAGTAATTGCTTATGCAGGTTATCAGGTTATTAATGGGTCTCTTTCAATTGGAACGATGGTTGCCTTTATTGCTTATATAGAACGCCTGTATGGTCCACTCCGTCGTCTTGTAAGTTCATCAACGATGTTAACACAGTCCATTGCATCGATGGATCGAATGTTTGAATTGATAGACGAACCATATGAAGTAGTAAACAAGGCGAATGCGTTAGAGCTACCTCGGGCAAATGGTGAGGTCCGCTTTGACAATGTGAACTTTCAATATGAAGCTGACGGCTCACAAATTTTAAACAATATTAATTTCACCATTAATGCTGGAGAGACAGTAGCGTTTGTTGGAATGAGCGGTGGAGGTAAATCAACCATTATTAGTTTGATTCCACGCTTTTACGATACAACGAGTGGGACAGTGCGTATTGATGGATATGATGTTCAAGATGTAACATTACATTCTTTACGCTCACAAATTGGCATAGTCCTACAGGATAATATTTTGTTTAGTGATTCAGTAAAAGAGAATATTTTAATGGGCAAGCCAGATGCGTCTGATGAAGAGGTCATTGCTGCTGCTAAGGCGGCAAATGCACATGATTTTATTATGAGCTTGCCAAATGGCTATGACACAAAGGTCGGTGAGCGTGGTGTGAAATTATCAGGTGGCCAAAAGCAACGAGTAGCGATCGCTCGTGTATTTTTAAAAAATCCACCTATCTTAATACTAGATGAAGCAACCTCTGCATTGGATTTAGAAAGTGAAGCGCTTATTCAAGAATCACTAGATGCACTTGCGCATGAGCGTACAACAATTATTATTGCTCACAGACTTTCTACAATTACACATGCTGATAAAATTCTTGTTATCGATCATGGACAATTAATTGAAAGTGGTACACACGAGCAATTAATGCAAAAAGAGGGAACATACTATAATTTATTCCAAGTGCAACATTTAGATTGATATACCCTAAATAGAAAAAATCTGACTCATCACCATAACGTGTGGTTGATTTCCGTTCCGACTGGGCGCTTCGAGGAAATAAATAGCAAAGCGTCATGTTATCCTCATCTTTTGGTGATGAATAATCTATAAATAGCCTTCTATTTAACATAAATAGAAGGCTATTTTTTTGTCTTATTTATAAAATGTTATCGATTAATAAGATATTATTAATACGAAACTCGAACGATGTAGAAAATCTATGTTAATTGCAGAATAATTATGATTGAAAGAGCAATGTTTTTTGGTTAGAATTATCTGAAAATAGGGAATAGAGTGATAGTGAATGTAATTAAGTAAAAATATAGGTAGGATGGGGCGATTAATCATGAGGAAAAAGCTACTAGAGTTAAAAGGTTTAAAGACAACCTTTTTTACAGATGATGGACAAATTCCTGCCGTAGATGATATTGATTTTTCTGTACATGAGGGAGAAATTTTAGGGATTGTAGGGGAATCAGGAAGCGGTAAAAGTGTCACCTCTTTATCTATTATGGGATTAATACCATCACCACCAGGAAAAATAACGGGTGGAGACATACTATTAGATGGCAAAAATCTCGCGACATTATCTGATAAACAAATGCAGAAAATTCGTGGAAAAGATGTGGCGATGATTTTTCAGGAGCCTATGACATCCTTAAATCCTTTATTTACTATTGGGGATCAGCTAAAAGAGGCGATTTTAATTCATAATCCGAAGTGGTCGAAAAAGAAAGCCTTTGCAAGGGCAATAGAAATTATGAAGCTTGTAGGTTTACCGCGTGCTGAGGAATTACTAAAAGATTATCCTCATCAATTATCAGGTGGAATGCGACAGCGGGTTATGATTGCGATGGCACTTGTCTGTGATCCGAAGGTATTAATTGCTGATGAACCGACTACTGCATTAGATGTTACGATTCAAGCTCAAATCTTGCAGCTTATGAAAGATTTAAATAAACGTTTAAATACAGCTGTGTTATTAATAACACATGATTTAGGTGTTGTAGCAGAAACATGCGAGCGTGTAATTGTCATGTATGCTGGTCAGATTGTAGAGGAGGCGCCTATTCAAGAGATCTTCGCTAATCCGAAGCATCCTTATACACAAGGACTTATTAAATCTGTACCTGATATGCGTTATAAAAAGGACAATCTTTACTCTATACCGGGCAGTGTACCAAAACCAGGAAGTGTTCAGGTAGGCTGTCGTTTTGCAGCGCGTTGCGAATTTGTGATGGATCGTTGTGTACAAGAAACACCACCTTTATATGAAGCAGCAGAGCAGCATAAATCCAGATGTTTTTTACTAGGGAAACAGGAGGTGGAGCAACGTGTCGAAAGTGTTATTGAAGGTTGATGGCTTAAAAAAGTATTTTCCGATTCGGAAAGGCATCCTTAATACACAGGTTGGCGATGTAAAGGCAGTGGATGATGTTTCCTTTGAAGTTTTTGAAGGGGAAACATTAGGCATTGTAGGGGAGTCGGGATGTGGAAAATCAACTACTGGTCGACTCTTAATGCGATTACTTGAGCCAACAGAGGGAAAAATTGAATTTGCAGGCAAAATGATTTCAGAATTATCCAACAATGATATGCGTAAAGCGCGTAGAGATATTCAAATGATTTTCCAAGATCCTTATGCCTCTCTTAACCCGAGACATAATATTGGGAAAATATTAGAGGAGCCTCTTATTGTTCATGGAATAGGCAATGCAAAGGAACGGAAACAAAAAGTTTTAGAGCTTCTCGAAATCGTAGGGTTAAATGAATACCATGTGAAACGGTACCCACATCAATTTAGTGGTGGTCAAAGACAGCGTATTGGTATTGCCCGTGCACTTATGACGAATCCTCGTATGGTTATTGCGGACGAGCCTGTGTCTGCACTCGATGTGTCAATACAGGCCCAGGTATTGAATTTATTGCAAAACTTACAAAAGGACTTAAAGTTAACTTATATTTTTATCTCCCATGATTTAGGAGTTGTACGCCATATTAGTAATCGTGTAGGTGTGATGTATTTAGGGAAGTTAGTAGAGCTTACGGCTAGTGAGGATTTATATGCTGAGCCACTTCACCCTTATACACAGGCACTGCTATCCTCGGTACCTGTTCCAGATCCTACGTTTGAACGTGAACAGCTCATTATTTCTGGAGATATTCCAAGTGCTTCAAATCCGCCAGGTGGTTGCACTTTCCATACGAGATGCCCTTTTAAAAAGGAAGAATGTTCTCAAGAAGTCCCAAAAATGCAAGAAGTGAAGCCGGGTCATTATGTTGCTTGCCATCTTTATCCCGCAATCCAACATTCAATGATATAAAAAAACTTAGGGGGAAAATCAATGAAGAAAAAGAAGCTTTGGACTCTGGGTGTAATGCTTATCCTTGTTCTCTCGACAATCTTAGCTGCTTGTGGTGGCTCAGATACTAAGGATACGGGTAGTAAAGATACTTCAACTGGTGGCGATACAGCTAGCAGTGGTGAACCAAAAATATTAGTCTATGGTCGTGGTGGAGATTCTGTCGCACTAGATCCTGCTGTTGTTACAGACGGAGAGTCCTTTACAGTTACAGCTAATATTTATGAAACACTAGTTAATTTCGGTGATAGAGATGTATCGATTCAACCAGGTTTAGCGAAATCATGGGAGCCGTCAGAAGATGGTTTAACATACACATTCAAGTTACAAGAAGGTGTAAAGTTCCATGATGGCACTGATTTCAATGCAGAAGCAGTTGTTAAAAATATTGAGCGTTGGAAGTCAGATACTGACAAATACCCTTATTTTAGTTCTCAATTTGTAGTGGGTGATAAGCAAGTTATTGAATCGGTAACTGCTGAAGACGATTATACTGTTGTATTCAAGCTTAGCCAACCACAAGCACCTTTCCTGAAAAATTTAGCAATGTCTCCTTTTGCAATTGCTTCTCCAACAGCTTTTGAAGCAAATGAAGAAGGATTATCTACAAATCCAGTAGGTACAGGTCCATTTAAATTTGTGAGCTGGGTACGCAATGATGCGATTACTATTGAAAAAAATTCAGATTACTATATTGATGGTGTACCAAAATTAGATAAAGTTATTTATCGTTCAATTCCAGATAACTCTGCACGATTAAATGATTTAACGGCAGGCAATATTGATATTGCAGATGGTCTAAGCCCGTCTGATAAAGCTTCAATCGAATCAAATGCACAATTACAATTAATCGAACGTCCATCTATGAATGTTGGTTATCTTGGATTAACGGTAACACGTCCACCATTTGATAACGTGAAAGTTCGTCAAGCAGTAAACTATGCAATTGATAAACAAGCATTAGTAGATGCATTCTTTGAAGGCTTAGCGGAGCCAGCGAAAAATCCGATGCCTCCAGTAATCGCGGGCTACAACGATGAGGTTGAAGGTTATGAGTATGATCCAGAAAAAGCAAAAGCATTATTAGCTGAGGCTGGTTATGATGGAAAAGAAATTGAGCTATGGGCTATGCCAGTTCCACGTCCATACATGCCTGACGGTAAAAAAGTAGCGGAAGCTATTCAAAAGAACTTAGAGGATGTTGGCATAAAATCTAAAATTGTTTCTTTCGAATGGGCTACGTATTTAGAAAAAGCGCAAAACGGTGAAGCGGATGCGTTCTTACTTGGTTGGACAGGCGATAACGGAGATGCGGATAACTTCCTTTACACATTATTAGACGCTGACAATATTGGCTCTAACAACTATACGTTCTATGACAACAAAGAACTACACAAACTGTTAGTGGCTGCACAAACTGAAATTGATGAGGACAAGCGTAATGAATATTACAAGCAAGCTCAAGAGATTATCTCTAAGGATGCTCCATGGGTTCCACTTGCTCACTCTACTCCAATTTTAGCTGCGAACACTAAAGTTACAAACTATATTGCACATCCAACAGGTTCTGACCGTTTAGATGCAGTAGATATGCAGTAGATAGTAGAATTCTATTTTAATAAGGATTTAGAAGAATCTGCTTGCTTTTCTGCGGGTAAGCCGTAGAAATCTCGCGGATTCTTTTTATATCCTAAATTTTTTCCTGTATGAAAGACCAATCATCTAAACATTAAAACTGTTTGGTGAAGGCTGACCCTTTCTACAGTATGCTTAAAAACTTCAATGCTTTTCATGCAAAAGTATATTATGAAAATAACAGAGGGGTGAAGAAGATGCTTCACTATATGGGAAGACGTGTATTTCAATTAATCCCAGTTTTGCTTGGAATGACTTTTATCGTCTTTATGTTAATTCGTGCAATCCCTGGTAACCCAGCGCAAGTAATTTTAGGGCAACAGGCAACGAAAGAGGCGGTCGAAGCATTAAACGCAAGTTTAGGATTAGATCAGCCATGGTATACGCAATATGTTAGTTATTTAGGTGGCATTTTTCAGGGGGATTTAGGGATATCACTACGAACTAAGTTACCTGTTTCAGAGGAAATAATTCCATATTTAGCAGCAACAGCTGAGCTCGCACTATTTGCAATGATTATCGCAGTAGTAGTTGGAGTGAATGCTGGAATTATTTCGGCTTGGTTTCAAAACTCGTGGTTTGATTATGTAGCAATGGTTGTTGCTTTAGTTGGGGTGTCCGTGCCCGTTTTCTGGCTTGGTTTGATGGAACAGTGGGCCTTTAGTAATCAGCTTGGCTGGTTTCCTACGTCTGGACGAGAGGATGTACGAGATCCGATAACTTCCATTACTCATTTTTATTTACTGGATACGCTTATACAAGGACGCTTTGATCAATTTATTGAGGTTTTAAAGAGATTAGTATTGCCGGGGATGGCACTTGCGACAATTCCGATGGCGATTATCGCGAGGATCACTAGGTCGTCGATGCTTGAAGTCATGCGCTCTGACTATGTACGTACTGCACGGGCAAAGGGACAAAAAATGTTTATTGTAGTGTATAAACATGCTTTGAAAAATGCAGTTATTCCCGTGTTAACAGTAATCGGTTTGCAAACAGGCTTATTGCTTGGCGGTGCAATTTTAACAGAGACAATTTTCAGCTGGCCTGGAATTGGTCGTTATATTTATGATGCGATTGGCTTCCGAGATTATCCTGTTATTCAATCAGGTATTTTAGTAATTGCTTTTATTTTTATCATGATTAACTTGATTGTGGATTTACTGTATACAGTGATCGATCCACGGATTAAATACAAGTAGAGGGGAGATGCGATAATGACTGGAGCGATAAATATAAAAACAGAGGCAGCACCAAGTCGTGAACGTGCGTCAGGTCCTTGGAGAGAAGGCTGGCGTAGCTTTAAAAAGAGCAAAATTTCCCTAGTAGGTGCAGGCATTGTACTATTTTTCATTTTAATTGCTATGTTTGGTCCGATGATTGCTCCTGAAGGTATTAATGAACAAAATTTAACGAAGCGTTTATTAGCGCCGTCAAGTGAGCATTGGTTTGGCACTGATGACTTTGGTCGGGATATTTTGTCTAGAATCATACATGGCACTCGTATTTCTTTATCGGTAGGCTTTTTTTCTGTTATTCTTTCTGTTATTGTAGGTAGTTTACTTGGCATTATTGCGGGTTATTATGGAAGATGGATTGATACGATTATCTCGCGTATTTTCGATATTTTGTTAGCGTTCCCTAGTATTTTACTAGCTATTGCAGTAGTAGCAGTACTTGGGCCATCATTACAAAATGCATTGATTGCTATTGCGATTATTAATGTACCGAACTTTGGACGCTTAATTCGTTCGAAAGTATTGAGTGTTAAAGAAGAGGAATATATCGTAGCAGCAAAGGCGATTGGAATGCGTGATTCACGAATCTTATTCTCGCATATTTTACCCAACTCAATGACGCCAATCATCGTACAAGGAACGCTAGCGATAGCGACAGCGATTATTGAAGCGGCAGCACTAGGCTTCCTTGGATTAGGAGCTCAAGCACCATCACCAGAGTGGGGAAAAATGCTTGCGGATGCACGTATCTATTTGTTGAAGGCACCGTGGACGATGATTTTCCCAGGCTTGGCTATTATGTTGACGGTTCTTGGATTTAATCTAATGGGGGATGGTCTGCGTGATGCACTTGATCCGAAAATGAAAAGTTAATAGAAAAGGGTGAAGAGATGGATATAATGCCAACCCTTCGCCCTTTTGTATGTTTTTTGATATTAAATAAATTCCTCTTCAAATTCTACATTGATTTCATGACCATGATGAGTTTGATAAGACACGATGAGCGTATCTAAATGCTCTAGGTTTTCCTCGTAATCTAAAATACGCGATAAAATATAAAGCAAGTGATAGCTCGAGAATTCTGTATCGCCTTCATCATGTGCATAAGTTATTTGTTTAATGAATATTTCCATTAACTCATTGCGCTGAACATAATCGATGTTTTTACTCCACTCTGAATGTTCGGGCTTTAATTTCCCAGTATATTTTAACAGTAGCTGCTCATGGTAAGTTAGCAGGAAATCAAGCCGCTCTTGAATCATTAAATGAAATTGTGTCGGTAGCTGTGCTAATTCGTTTTCGTGATTATGCAGACGCTGAAGCAGCTCCAAGCTTTTCTTTGACGTTGTGATCATTTGGCGATAAACAACTAATTTACGTGCTTTTACATACTTTTTATTTTTTAAGTAATTACGCTCTTCCTTATAAAAATCATACAGTGTATCAACTCGTTGCATACGGTTCTTAAATTTGCTTAATGCTTCTTTTGTAGATGTATGCTCAGATGCTTGACGCACAGCAAGTCTCGTCCAGCGAATTATATCATCCTGTAAAAAGTAAATTTTACGGAAAAGCTTTACTTCATATTTTGGTGGCAGGAAGAATAGGTTGACGACAAATGCTGCTAACACCCCAACTAAAATGGTAATAAAGCGAATAAAGCCAAATGTAAGGAAGTCATCTCCTTGAATCTCCATAATTGCTACAACTGTGACAAGTGCTAGAGACAACGATTTTTCAAGTTTAAATTTTAACATTAAGCCAATAGCAGTAATGACGGCTATGCCAACTGCTACTACATGGTGACCAAAAAGCAAGCCGAAAATGACCGCGATGGTAGCTCCGATAATATTGGCCTGTACTTGCTCAACGATCGTTTGATAGGAGCGATAAATAGATGGCTGAATCGCAAAGATAGCTGCAATCCCAGCAAAAACAGGTGAAGGTAACTCTAGCAACTCAGCAATAAATAGTGCGAACACAATGGCTACACCAGTTTTAAATACACGGGCACCTAATTTCATAGAAAATGGATGTCCTTTCTGTCTAAAATTTTAACTTCTTTATGCCGAGGCATAAAGGATGCTTCTTTACATTATAGAAGGAAGTGTTCATAAAATACATAGATTTGTATGTCATTTAAATGAAAAAGACGACTCTTAGGAGAGCCGCCTTTCATTTATAGTTGTAGTTAAACTAAGACGCTGATTTCGTCAACACTAAATTGTCTATTCACGACGAGGCAAAAGTGCCCCTTTCAGCTTGAAAGCAACTGTTGAACAGACGTTTTTGCGCCTTTGTTACAATTGAGAAAATGCATGATCTACTGCTTTAATTGTTTCAAGAATATCTGCTTCTGTATGCGCTATTGTTAGGAACCATGCCTCATATTTCGATGGAGCTAAATTAACGCCTTGTTCAAGCATTAATTTAAAGAAGCGGCCAAAGATTTCGCCGTCTGAGTTTTCGGCCTGCTCATAGTTTTCTACTTTCATATCTGTAAAGTAAATTGTAAGAGCCCCTTTAAGACGATTAACAGTAATTGTTACATCATGTTTTTGCGCGGCAGCCAAGATGCCTTCCTCTAAAATGCCTCCAAGACGGTCCATTTCATCATAAATACCTGGCGTTTGTAATACTTCTAGACAGGCAATACCAGCCTGCATGGAAGCGGGGTTACCAGCCATTGTACCTGCTTGATAGGCAGGACCAAGTGGAGCAACTGTATCCATAATTTCTTTGCGGCCACCATATGCACCGATTGGTAAACCACCGCCGATTACTTTACCAAGTGCAGTAAGGTCAGGTGTTAAGCCTAATAAGTTTTGAGCACCACCATAGTGGAAGCGGAATGCAGTAATCACTTCATCGTAAATTGTTAATGCACCTTTTTCCTTTGCTGTTGCATGAACTAATTCTAGGAAGCCTGGGTTTGGTTCTACAATACCGAAGTTTCCAACGATAGGCTCTATTAAGATAGCGGCAATTTGATCGCCCCATTTATCCATAGCTTCTGTAAATGCTTCAGGATTATTAAATGGTACAGTAATTACTTCCTCTGCTGTTGAAGTTGTAACACCTGCTGAGTCTGGGGTACCTAAAGTCGCCGGACCAGAACCAGCAGCTACTAGTACTAAGTCAAAGTGACCGTGATAGCAGCCAGCGAACTTCATAATTTTTGTACGACCAGTATAAGCACGCGCGACACGTATTGTTGTCATGACTGCTTCTGTACCAGAGTTATTAAAGCGTACTTTATCCATTGATGGAATGGCTTCTTTTAGCATTTTTGCAAAAGTAACCTCGTATTCAGTTGGAGTACCAAATAAAGTGCCGTTTTCAGCAGCGTTTGTAATTGCTTTTGCGATATGTGGATGACCGTGACCAGTAACGATAGGGCCGTAAGCTGCTAGATAGTCGATATAACGGTTGCTATCAACATCCCAAAAATAAGCACCTTTCCCACGGACCATGGCAACAGGTGAGCCTCCGCCAACTGCTTTATAAGAACGAGAAGGGCTATTTACACCACCAACGATATGCTGTAGCGCTTCTGCGTGTACTGTCTCAGATTTTGTGTGATTCATATATATTGCCTCCTAAATCTTTATACTTCATCTATTGTAGACCTATCAGTGCAAGAAATCCAAAGAAATTAAGGAATATGACTTGTTTTGTTTCTTAGAGTAAAATGAATCATACAGAGGAGGAGATTGATATGACTTTAATAGAAGGAAAAAAAGTACCAGATTTTTCCCTTGTGAATGAAAAAGGAGAAATTGTAAAGTTAGCGGATTGTAAGGGACAAAATGTTATTTTATATTTTTATCCTAAAGATATGACACCAGGCTGTACGACGGAGGCATGTGACTTCCGTGATAAGCATGAAGATTTTAGTCAATTAAATGCAGTTGTACTTGGCATTAGTCCTGACGATGCAAAAAAGCATACCAAATTTATAGATAAGCACGGATTACCATTTTCATTATTAGTGGATGAAGATCATGCAGTGGCAGAGGCGTATGGAGTATGGGTGCTGAAGAAAATGTATGGACGTGAATATATGGGGATAGAACGTTCAACATTTTTAATTGATATAGAAGGAAATTTGGTAAAGGCTTGGCGTAAAGTACGTGTGAAAAATCATATAGAAGAAGTATATACATATTTAACAGAATGGGAGGCAAAGCAATGAGAATATATTTTACATTTGAACCAAGACCAAACTTACGCGAACCACTGGTAGCACAATTTCCACAAGTTGATTTTATTTTTGAAAATGGTTTATCAAACGATGAGTTACAAAAAGCAGATGTGCTTGTAACATATGGTGAAGATTTAAATGATGAAAATATTCAGTATGCCACAAATCTTAAGTGGATTTTTGTAGCTTCAGCGGGAATAGAAAAAATGCCAGCTCAAGCCATTGTTGAACGAGGGATTTTAGTTTCAAATGTACGTGGCATTCATAAAACACCAATGGCAGAATCAATGCTTGCCCATATTTTAGCGATTAAGCGTGCACTGCCTTGGATGTATGAGCAGCAAAAGAAAAGCGAATGGTCAAAAAAAGCGAAACTAACCGAACTGCGTGATAGTACAGCACTTATTTTAGGGCCAGGAGCAATCGGCTCGGAAGTAGGTCGTTTATTGCAAGCTTTTGGTGTTACGACAATTGGCTGTAACCGTTCAGGGAAAGAAGCGGCTTATATGAATGACATGGTGAGCTTTGACCGATTAATCCAAGCTCTACCAAAAGCTGATATTGTCATTTCTGTATTACCTAAAACAGCAGAAACTACACATTTATTGAAAGAAAAACATTTTAAAGCGATGAAAAATGATGCTATATTTATGAATTTTGGTCGTGGAAACTTAGTAGAGGATAACGTTCTGGTTCATGCTATTCAATCAGGTGAAATTGGTTATGCTGTTTTAGATGTATTTGAACAAGAACCTTTAACTACTAATCATCCTTTATGGACTTTACCGAATGTTATTGTATCTCCACATATTTCAAGTCACTCATCCCGATATGTTGAACGTAGCTTAGAGATTTTTAAGCCAAGTTTAGAGAAGTGGTTACGTGGTGAAACAGATTTAGAAAATGTAATGGATTTATCAAGAGGCTATTGAAGCGGTATACGAATCGTTTTTTAGCACTTATCAATATATTGCAAAATGGGGCCAGTAATGTATTAAGCAATAGATATCGTATGTCCCTATATATTTAAATGTTATTGATTTAGAAAATGTACGAATGTTGACAGAAGTAAGTCTAATTCGATACACTATTTATAACTATTATAAAGTAATAATATTTATGAAAGAGGTGCATGACGATGTCTGCAACGCATTTACAGGATGCACTTGACACGTTAAAAACAACTGGTGTACGTATTACTCCTCAGCGTCATGCGATTTTAGAATATTTAATTCAATCTATGGCACATCCAACGGCGGATGAAATTTATAAAGCACTTGAAGGGAAATTCCCGAATATGAGTGTAGCGACTGTCTATAATAATCTTCGCGTATTCCGTGAAGTTGGTTTAGTGAAAGAACTAACATTTGGTGATGCTTCAAGTCGCTTTGATTTCATTACAAATGATCATTATCATATGATTTGTGAATGCTGTGGGAAAATAGTCGATTTCCATTACCCTGGTCTCGATGAAATTGAACATTTTGCATCACAAGTAACAGGCTATGATGTGCATTCGCATCGTTTAGAGATTTACGGTACTTGTCCATCGTGTAAAGATGAATCTGCAAAGGTGTAATGAAAAATCCTAGCTCTTATATAAGGGCTAGGATTTTTTTGGCTTATTATAAGATTGGTCGAACTCTTTTCCTTCTAGAGTTGGATCCAGCGTTAATGGTTCATTGCAGTACATACACATATCTACACGGCCTAATACTTTTGTGTGCTTATGGCAATTAGGACATTCTACTTGAACAGCTCGTGCTGAGAGAAGACCAATCCATGCATATACGACTGTACTACCAATAATACAAAGTACACCAAGGGACATGAAAATTAATACTAGAATAGGACTGTTTTTAAAGAAGATTCCCCCATACATAACTACAAAGCCGATAAAGATAAGTGCTAATGCGAATGAACGGATTTTATTAATTTTACTTTTGTAAGGTTTCATTTATCATCTTGCCTCCCAATCTAAAATCTACTATAACATATAAGAACAAAGTATTTTAGCTTTGGGAGTATAGAAAGAAGGAATACTTTTAGAGTATGTCGAAATTTTAACGAAATCGATTTCACCTTGGCGTAATTGTTGCTGTCGCTGCGCTTTCGCACAGAAAATATTTGCCGCTATCGCTTTCGCTGCAGACAAACTATGCGTAAGGAATTTGAAAATCCGTGACATCCGCTGAATGAAGATAAAAGGTTATAAGCAAATAGAGGAGGGCTGAACATGGAGCAAGTTTTACGTCCGATATACCAGGAACGTGCAAGTCAGTCGAATACATTAGGCGTTATTTTAGTGGAAAAACGTGAGGAACAAAGTAATGTTACAGATACTTTTGATACAATCTTACTTATTATTGTAAAAGAAGCGGAAAAGCCAGTCTTTACGAAACATTACGTATATGAAGGGAATAAAGTAGCTTTACATACTGTTAGTGAGAAAATAATACGAAAATGGTTACTAATTGGCTCAAATAAAAAAGTGGTCGATTGGATTTTCTTTGGTAGAGTATTATTTGATCGTAATGAATTTCTTCATAAATTAAAAATTGAATTACAGGAATTTCCGTTTAGCGGTCGTAAAATTAAAACGGGTATTCAATTCTCAAAATTAATTCGACGTTACTTAGAAGGGAAAGAGTACTTTGATAAGGGTAGTTATCTTGATGCTTATAATCATGTAGTAGATTCGTTACATCATTTAGGGCGTTTATCCATTATTGATAGTGGACTTTATCCGGAAGTAACTGTTTGGGCACAAGTGAAAAAAATCGAGCCGGCGATTTATAAGTTATATGAGGAGCTTGTAACGAGTAATGAGCCGATTGAAAAACGATTAGAGTTATTGTTTTTAGCAAGTGAGTTTTTAATACATTCTCGTACTCGAGACGGCGCTCAACATATTTTAGAAGTAATGCAAGCAAAAGAAAGTTGGACGATTCAGGAATTGCACGACCATGGTGAGCTTATGAATTATTCAGTGGATTTAGAAGTGTTTATAGAATATTTAGTGGATAAAGGCTATATTCAAATTGAACCTATCGTTGCGAAAAGCGAAATGATATTCCACCGTCATTATAAGGTAAATAAAGAAGCTCTAGAAATGGAGCAAGGACTGTAGTATGCTAAATATCGAGGTATAAAAAAATACCTCGATATTTTTTTGAAAAAGTTGTTGACGACTAATATATCGATATTGTATTATATTAATTGTCGCTAAGATATAACAAAATAACTCAACGAAATGAAGAAAAAACTTTTTTAAAAAAGTTGTTGACATGATTTGAGTGAGATGTTAATATAAAGAAGTCGCCGAAAACGAGCGATGAAAAATGAACTTTGAAAACTGAACAAGCAAAACGTAATCAATAAAGTTTTTAGTAGCTAACCTTGAGTTAGTGAACGAAACAAAATTTTGGACATCAAACATGATGCCAG
>Ga0213822_1000515_pt1 | contig 29368 bp, 33 predicted proteins | sample MC6MC0908MG_FD_179872 | JGI IMG/M metagenome (GOLD analysis project Ga0213822, IMG submission 179872) | Enriched soil aggregate microbial communities from Iowa State University, Ames, United States - MC6-MC0908-MG | ecosystem: Environmental > Terrestrial > Soil > Unclassified | place: USA: Iowa...
CGTTTGATAACTCCGCTATTAGCATGACTCATACAGAAAAACTCCACAAATATTTATACGAACATTTTATCGAACAATTATCCACAAGTCTAGAAATTTATAATTTCCTAAACGATAAAAAAACAGACTCTATAATAGAGCCTGTCTTATATCAGACATTAATATTAAGCTTTACGAACGTTAGTAGCTTGGGGTCCACGTTGACCTTGTTCTACTTCAAAAGTAACAGCTTGACCTTCGTCTAATGATTTGAAGCCTTCGCTTTGGATTGCTGAGAAGTGTACGAATACATCGTCTCCAGCTTCGCGTTCGATGAATCCAAAACCTTTTTCTGCGTTAAACCATTTTACTTTACCTTGTTCCATGTGTGTTTCCTCCTGCTGTGTGCTTTTGCACACAATATGTTACTATCCTTGCTACCAGTGATCATTAAGACGAAAAGTTCTACTAATACTATCCTTTACACCGAACAAAAATAATTCTTACTTAGAATACCATTTTTCGAAAGTGTTTGCAAGTTTACCATCCCTATCTCACATTAATTGTTCAATGTATAGTTGTATTTGCATCGATCTATGGTCCAAAGGAATTTTGATCTTTTGGTAACGGTTAAATCAAGAAGAATGCCAATTAAAAACAAAAAAACACTCGTCGATATGTAAATTACTTGAGGAAATTTTTTCAGGATAGTTGAAAAGAATAAAATGCTGCAAACTCTTAAACAAAACACCCGTTATTTAATAAGAATCATTCACTGTTAATCCTAAAAATAATCCTTTATTCCTGTTAGACTAATTTTTCATCCACCTCCATCTTTTTCGCTCTATCAAGCCAATAGAATTTAATCACAACAGTTAAAATAATAATAAGGACGACTAAAAAGGAACTCATAAGGTCTTTTACCTCCTTTGTTAACCAAAATAGTCAGAGTTTTAGTCTTCATTAGCTCGATGAAGACCATTTTGCTAGTATTCGTTCTGCGTTTTGGTCTTCATTAGCTTGATGAAGACCATTTTGCTAGTATTCGTTCTGCGTTTTGGTCTTCATTACCTCGATGAAGACCATTTTGCTAGTATTCGTTCTGTGTTTTGGTCTTCATTATCTTGATGAAGACCATTTTGCTAGTATTCGTTCTGCGTTTTGGTCTTCATTACCTCGATGAAGACCATTTTGCTAATATTCGTTCGGAGTTTTGGTCTTCATTAGCTTGATGAAGACCATTTTGCTGGTATTCGTTCAGAGTTTTGGTCTTCATTACCTCGATGAAGACCATTTTGCTAGTATTCGTTCGGAGTTTTGGTCTTCATTAGCTTGATGAAGACCATTTTGTTAGGATTTCTTCGGAGTTTTGGTCTTCATTAGCTTGATGAAGACCATTTTGCTAGTATTCGTTCAGAGTTTTGGTCTTCATTAGCTTGATGAAGACCATTTTGCTAGTATTCGTTCAGAGTTTTGGTCTTCATTAGCTTGATGAAGACCATTTCGCTAATATTCGTTCAGAGTTTTGGTCTTCATTAGCTTGATGAAGACCATTTTGTTAGGATTTCTTCGGAGTTTTGGTCTTCATTAGTATGAAGAATGATGTTACCTCGTATTATCAGCCAAATGCGACATAGTATAATACTGGTTCCATAGGAGAATACATGGAACTTGATTCAAAAAACGAAAAGTTTTCTTCAAAAGTGCAGCCACAGCCAATTCTTGGATTCATTTCACTTAAGACTTTTATCAAAAATGCATCCAATATCCTTTATTGGATTCATTTCACTCAAGATTTTTACCAATAATGAATCCAATTCCTCTTGTTGGATTCATTTCACTCAAGATTTTTACCAATAATGAATCCAATACCCCTTATTGGATTCATTACTCTCAGGGTTTTTACCAAAAATGAATCCAATACCCCTCATTAGATGCATTAGTCTCTGGAACTGTCTACTTAGACGTTTCCTCGGATTTTTAGCCGAAACTTCGAAGTAGAGGCAGATTAATCATGGCGGCTGGATCTCTTCAACACTGGCCCGCTTAGCTTTAAGTGAAATTCGCTCAAATCCCCGGAATATACCGAGTGTTTTTTTGTAAATAATAAGATTGTTAAATCTATAAATTGAGGAGGACTTGTATGCAACAGGATCAACAAGCTAAAGAGAATTTGGGCTCTATTATGAAACCGGAATTTTCCGGAACGAATGCGCAAAAAGTAAAACAAGAAATTCAAAAAGATGTAAGCGAAGGACAAGGTGCAGTGACTTCCAGAGAGGCAGGAGCAATGCGCGATTAATAAAACAAATAATATAGCTGACCGATAAACTCGTGAATCCGTGCCTAATGGTGGGGGCCTTTTTTGTAGAGGAAAAGGACAATTTTCTAGGGAGATGCATTATAAAAAGGGAACACCTGTTAAAACCAGGTAGTTCCCCTTTTATTTTGTGAGATAATTAAACACCAAAACAACGATTGAACAAGAGTAAGCTTAACTTCCGATATAAACACTATCACATGTTCCGGCTTTTGGTTCATAATAACAATGATTTTTAAATGGACCAGCATGGGGTTGACCGTACCATGTTGGAGGGCATGGAGCATATGGATTAAAGTACCAAAGGGCATATTTCCCTGGGTGTTGTCTCCAATAATCCAAATTCTGTTTGGCTAATCTCTTTTCAGCAGTTCTCGCTTTTTGATAAAATACATTACCTTTTTGAACAGCTTCAAAAGAATAATTTCCTCCTTGTACTTGATAAATGACTTGTGGAATTGTTCTTAAATTCTTAAAGTCTAAACAATTTGCTTTAAGGCGATTAACAATGACATTTCCAACATATAACATTCCTTGTTTTCCTTCACCTTCGGCTTCCGCTCTCATCATCCTTGCCATTAAGTCAACGTCGGAACTTCGGTAATTTACTCTTGGCATTTTTTCACCCCAAAAATATAGTATGAAAAATAGCCTGCATTCATGTCATTATTTATAAAATAAGAATGCTTAGTTTTTAAGTAGGATGTAAACTATGGCATTCTTTTTATACTTAATACAACGCCCTAGATTGCCCAGCAGTCCCTATCTTTAACACCATCACCCGTTTATACAACAAGAACGCATTAAATCCACTTAGCAAACCAAGCTACGTAATATGCAGCAGGGATAAACAAAAGCTGAGCCACAATTGTTCCCAAAAATTTAGAACTAATCATTGTCAACGAGTAACTTTTTAAATAGATATAATCACTTTGTTTTTTCATTACTCGATCAGCTAAAACGGAAGCTTTAGGGTCAATAAACAATGTTAATAAAATAGTTGCTATCCCATTTATAATCCCAGATGACATTAAGGCTGCCTGAGCATAATCTTTAGGAACTAACATTGATGCATATATAGAAGATAATACTCCAATGGTAAAGACTGCAGAAATGATTACATTAATCGCAAAGAGACGTTTTGGAATTGTTTTCAACGTAATTCCCTTTAAATATGTAAACCTCGGAATTCTAAAACACATAAAAATTTTTCTAATGCCATTTCGATTAAATTGATGAACAAATAGTGCGATTATTGAACCACGTTGATTTGAAAGTTGAACAATGGCCCGCGAAAAAATATTGATGAATGTCGGAAAGAGAAGTATTCCAAACAACACCCCAATAGATGTTACCCCAATTAAAATTCTATATTGTTCCTCTATGTAGTGTAATTTATTTACATTGGGTGCTTCTGCAATAAGTTTTGCTGTTAAAGGTTGTTGAATCATTGTAGAAAACCTCGAAACAATCACCAGTGTGCTAAACAATGATAATGCAGTGGCAATTAATTTTACTCTTGCTCCTGAAATCCTGGTTGAATAAGCCAAAGTCTCAATCATAGTGATGATCAACAAAAATAAAGAAATTATGATTACCTTACCTGTAATTAGATCCATAAAAGCCCCTTAAAAAAAGTAATATAGCTGTATTATAAACTAAATTTTTGTCTTGTGATTTATTTTTAAGGGATATTATGAACAGCAGTATTTTGCTTTATTAGGATTATTTTTTCTTTTAATTGTCATTTTGGGGCGTGTTTCCTTTATTCATTAACTGTATCACTTGCTCCTTGGGGCTCCAGCAATTAAATTTATAGTTCGGTTTTGTTTCATAACCTAACCGGCTGCAATAATATGTCATTCCTACTTCTTTTTTCTCTGCTTTAAAATGCCGGCATGTTGCACAGCAATGGAAATCCTTCATACACACATTCACCTTTTTCTTAACCCCTTTGTATCACAGTATGGGGCAAATGTGATACTAAAGTGTCAATTTACTTCTTCAATTACCCTGCTCCGAGCACAATAAGAAAAAAGCCACCAAAATGGCAGCTGGTTCCTCAAACTTGCAGCCGTTCGTTACCTTTGTTACTTTATTGCGATGTGTATTTCAATCTCCCCATTAGGGTAATATTTCTCATAATCATATGAATAGGCTCGTTTTAATGTACCTGATTCTTCTTGATCCCATATCTTACTCCAAGTATTAAATATACCCTGTTCTTCGCCTGTATCCACTTTGAAAATTTCGTATTTTACATGATCTGGTATCTCTATAACTGGTTTCTCACCATTATCTTCAATAGCTATGCTTAATGAATAATCCCCTTTATAGTCACTCTCATATTCATGATAAACACCGTATGTAATGCTTTCATATTTAGCCAGACGATTAGAAGCATCCTTCCACAATTCTGTGATTTTTTGCATCACACGATCATCACTAAAATTATTCGTTCTAATGCTGTTAATGGTTGTTAATTTCATCAATATTCATCCTTTCTATATATCATTAATAATTAGATTCAACATAAATATCCATTTCCCTTTAAAGGTGTTATGACATAATCTGGCCAAATACAAAAGGATGGAATGCTATTTATGCTGTAGAAATGCGTCCTATACTTGAATACGTACGTATGGAATTTGAAGAGAAAACTTTACTAAGCTCCACCTATAATAACCTGACATAACGTTGAAAAAGAAAAACGGCTGCCAAAATGGCAGCCGAGATCATAAGCAAAAGCACCCAGTACTTTAAGTATAATATTCACAAAGTTAAAATTTCATTTTTGATATGCTAATTCCCCTTACTTAAACAACAATCCATTTATAACCTTACGTTTAGTGCCGCGCATCAAAAAGTAATTTTATCTCTTTAATTTGTTCTATGTGTCGCTGTTCATGTAAATATATCTGTTCGATCCATTGATCAAGCGGTAGTTCACCAAGAGCTGGATGCTTTACTGATTTTTCCGCCAATATCGATTGATCTTCTATAGTATTAAGAAAAGTCATCAATTTTTTTCTCGAAGCGTTTAACAAATCGATTATTTGCTGAACTTCAAATGGTTCTACATCTGGTTCAACAATTTTTGGAGCTTTTATCTTTTTCGTTCTATCCAATAATATAAGCTGAACGTTTTTCCGCTCTTTTTGAGTAAGATCAATCTCTTTTAATCCCCATGCAATAGCCTTTATAGACGCCTCTTCCACTAAAACTAAGTGATGGCACACTTGTGCTATACTCCAATTATCCATATCAGGTTTACTATTAAATTGTGCATTACTTAATAAAGTAATCTCCTTTACTAGGTTATTTCTCGTTTCATACAGATTGTCATTGACTAATTTATTCATGAGATTTCTCCCTTCACTAGAAAGTACGTACTAAGATTCCTATTCTGTATATATTCTCTACGATGAAAAGTATTCTCCTGAGTTTTCCTTCATATTATATGTTTAATAGCTAATTAAGCTGGTCCGAGCTCAAGTTGAAGTAGAAAAAAGGTATTGCCAACGGTTCATGGCATTCCTTAGCCAATCCTTGAACATCTAACCATTTTTTAATTCCCTCAACATCTTTTGATTATGAAAAATCTGATGAATGTCATTTAACTGGATTATTTTTTAATTTGTAGGGCTCTGGTGGTGGCTATAAAACTATATCCCTCTGTTATCACGTAACTCAATAACAGTCCCTTCTGGAGCTATTATTTTACACAAACTTCCATTCTCAACATGGTATATTTCTTGACCATTCTTTAATTTAAACTCAACACCTTGTTGCTTAATTTTTTCCACTTCCCCTGCTAAATCTTTTACCCAAAGACAAAAATGAACAATTCCTTGGCTATTTGAATTTACTTTTTCTAGGTTCTCTCCAATTTTTCCGGTTTGCAGTTCTATATATAATGAACCCAACTTTAACCAAGAGTTATAATGACGAGAATGGAAATTTGGCGATTCTTTAATTAATTCGAATCCAAGCACTTCCATATAAAATTTTAAGGAATCTTCATAATGATTGGTTTGAATACATATATGGTGAACAAAATTATTCATTCATTACCTCCAACTAATTTCTTTTGTTTTTTACTATTTTAGGAATTGCATTAATGTTGGTATTGCTCATTACCTATTTTTTGATTATTTTCTGCTCTTCCTTATATTTATTTAAACAATTTTTACATATACAATGCTTTCTTCGACTTTCTACAGGAACTAATTCAAAGATTCCATTAGGAAATTCTTCTATGGAACACCAGCAGCTATTCAGTTCTCCGGCATCTGTCATACATTCGTTTTCTTTTCCACATATAGGACAATATTTATTGGACAATTAAACCCCTCCTTCATCCACCACAATATGGTCAACTATGTCATTAAAACTATTATATTTCCAGCCCTGTTCCCTATTAGCTCTTAGGTTAAATGATACGGCTGCTGAATGTGGCGGCCCCATCACCCGTTCGTTCAACAAGGCGATAATTTATGATAAATGCTTTATAAATAAAACTCTATCTTGATTTGGTCCGTCATAGTCCGTATGCACAGAAACACCATCAATACTTTTATTACCTTGTTCAATATCGAATCCCATTTTAGTATGATAGGCAATTGAAACTTTATTGACAGGAGAAGTTACACACAGGACTACACGAACACCTTTTGGTTTTACAGCATTAAAAAATTCATTGTAGAGTTGGTTTCCTATTTTGTGTTTTCTATATTCTGGATGTACTCCAACAAAATGAATATACGCCTCTTCTGACTTAGATTGCGATAAAAACCCAATTAGAAACCCTATGATTTTTCCATCTTTTTCTGCAATAAAACTTGTATCTGTAAAATGGTCAAAGAACAGTTTTGGCAGCATATCAGCCATTTGTCTGCCGCCCCACCAATCGTTTAGTAATGGTGAGATTACGTAATAATCTGAACTTTTTACTGAGCGAATTTTCATAGTAGTTCCCCTTATACGTATATATTTTGGTTACATTTCAAAGAATTTGTCTCGCTCCACTTTGCACACTCTAAGAGAAAAATTTTTGTACCATTCGGTTTTCCCTCTATCTTGAGCTACTCGATGGGCTGAATTTTCCTTCCAATCTTTAATCGCTTCTAAAGAATCCCAATAGGAAACTGTAATACCTAGCCCTTCATCACGAGCACTTTCTACACCTAAGAATCCCTTCTGCTGAGAAGCTAACTCTACCATTTTGTCCGCCATTTTTCCGTAACCCTTGTCCCCCTCCGTTCTCTGTGAAACAAAAATCACGGCGTAATAAGGTGGTTCAGGAGTTATGACAATCCCACTCATATTTAGTTCCTCCTTACAAATTTTAACGTTGTGATAATTTTAGCACAATTTATATTCTTCTTGTTTAACAAGCCTGACCTTGAACAAGGAAAAAGCGATCCTTACTGATGGAGGAATCGCCTCCGTTTGTTGAATAAGAAAAAATCCAGCATTAGTTTTGCAGCTTAGGCTAGTTACAAGGTTAGTGGTAACAAGGAAATGAATGACAAGGACGGTAAAAGGTAACAATGAAGAAGTAGCGTAACTTTTCAAAATCATCTAAAATATAGTCAGGCACCTATTGTGGACAAATCGTTTAAAAAATATTGGTATTAAGAGAGGCGGGAATTAAAATGGAAACAACTAAAAAAATTACTGTAGAAACAACCGTTCAAGCACCAGTAGAAAAGATATGGGAATATTGGACAGAGCCAACCCATATAAAAAAATGGAACAGTGCTTCTGATGACTGGCACACACCAATTGCTGAGAATGATTTAAGAGCAGGCGGGAAATTCCATTCAAGAATGGAAGCCAAAGATGGCAGTTTTGGTTTCGATTTTGGCGGCATTTATGATGAAGTAAAATTACATGAGGTTATTGCTTATACAATGGGTGATGGAAGAAAAGTTACAATCACTTTTAAAGATCAAGAAAACGAAACCAAAGTAATTGAAACTTTTGATGCTGAAACTTCGAATCCCATTGAGTTCCAACAACAAGGATGGCAGGCAATCCTTGATAATTTCAAAAAATATGCAGAATCCATTTAAAAAAGCAATGAATAGATGCTCTTGTAAGCAGTTTTATAAGGCACCAAAATAAATCAATGGCGTGTGTCTGTGGCTATGATTATTCATAACCACGGATACTGCCATTTTTTATTTTTATAATTATCGTAAGAAGTCGTGGTGTCAGGCAACTTCATGGGCAACTGTCCATAGATAGGGCCTGACATCTTTCTTTCAAAAAGTTAAGGCGGAAGCTGTGCAGCGGTTGAAAAAATGTCTCTTCAACTTTTGTGCTTATGGTTGTGATGACAAAGTTTTATACAGTCTAATGACGCTCAAGTACCTTTAACAAAAAAGGGCGCCAATCCTTTCTTCGTTCAACTAACCTCCCGTTACCTCAATAAGAAATCATTTACCAGCCCTTACGATTACATAGGGAAGTAATATGTGTAAAATGATGTCGGCCATGCCAAGCATATATGCCTATATTTTTACCTACTGAAACTTCGCCAGATTCTGGATGCATAAATGTTTTTTTCATATCAGCAAGACTTAAACTATGTAATAGTTTGACCCACCGTTTATGCAATGCGTCAAGAAGAGATAATGAAATATCAATTGGTAAATTGCAATCTGGAAGTTCTGCCCATTTCCCTTCGTCATAAGGCTTAATGACAGGATTTTCTTCTGTAAGAGCTAGTTTAAAACGAACATAAGCATTCATATGGCTATCCGCCAGGTGATGTACAACTTGGCGAACGGTCCATCCTCCAGAACGATAAGGGGTATCAAGCTGTTCACTATCCAAGTCTCTTACGGCATCTCGTAATAATCTTGGTAAATCTTCAATCTCATTGATCCAACCCATAATCACATTGTTAGTAATCTCACCATCAAATTGAAATTTTCCAATTGGATACCTTTCATCCACCTTATATTCCTCCTTAAAATCACTAATAATTAATTTTTTATTCCCATTTAAATAAAAGTCGCTCATTGATTAGAACCTAATCTTTAAGATTTGGTCCATATTGGTTATCATTCTCTTGGCTATCTAGATACAATAATACTATCAAAATAATGATACCAATTAAAGGTATTATACCTATTAACTGCTTACCAGCCACTTCTCGCTGTATCAATCGAGTACTCTAATATATATAACAATACATTTCACATAATAGTAAAATATCCTTTTTTCTTTCCTATCTAGTTCAGAACTATGCGTGTCCAAACTTCTTAGTACCCTATTAAGTTACCTTTTCATGAAGTCGTCAAAATTGAAGTTTTGGACATATATTTTTATATGGTTTCTCCTTTTTTTCTGCTCTGGCCGCTGTTTTTTTGACCCCCTATCTGCTCTACCGCGAGTTTAATTCTAGGTTCTATATTTTTTATAACAAGCGGACTTATTTATACTATTGAACGATTTAATGCATACGTTTATTGGTCTGCACAAGTGTCTAGTGGTCAATACCCTATTGATCCAGTAATGCCCTCTCCATTTGATAATTTATTTGTAGCAGTATTTTTTATTATTGGGATTGTGCTTATGATTGCGCCAATTATAAGAAAGAAACTCTTCAACTTATAGGGGATTTATTTTAAGCTAAGCTGCCACATTGGGCAGCTTTTTCTTATTATGTTAACGGAGTTCTTATATTACACATTTGGAGGAAATTGTGAAGTAAATGGTGTGTAGAGCGGACTTTGTGTATGGAGATTTTGAAAAGGACTACGTAGATTGCTTCTACATCGATATTTGAGCTGAAAATTCATGGAAACATCCAAGTAGTCGGGCGCTACTTTGCGTTAAGACTTAATATTTACTCAATCATCTAAGTAGTACGGCTCTACTTCGACGTTCTAGCTCAAAATCCACTCAATCATCTAAGTAGAACGGCTCTACTTCGATTCTTTGGCCCAAAATCCACGGTAACCTCAAGTAAGGTGTATCTAAATAAAGCTTTTTAGGTCGCAATCGGCGGAAATGCTTATCAACTCCCCCCCCAAACCGATCTAAAAGTAGTTTTATGTGTAAGTTTCACTAATATGAACGGGCAATGATGTAATAAAGGTAGAGAGACGAAAAGAAATCCCTATCGAGTTTTCAAACACAAGAATACAGAAGCAAAAAAATATAGCGCATAAAGATTTAAAAACCACCATGTCCTTTCTGCCAACTTTGATCTATATAAAAGGTGAAAGGTGGTGAGAGACATGGCACAAGCGTTATTAGAAGGAACCAAGCTTCGCTTAGTGTTTCAAGCGGGCATGGATGATAAAGGGAATCCAATCCTTAAATCGAAAACGTTTAGCAACGTCACAAAGGTGGCGACTGCAGATCAATTATCGCAAGCAGCCCAAGCAATCGCTATTTTATGCATTGACACGCTAAACAAAGTCGAGCGCAACGACAGCTCCGAAATCCTGGCATAATCATCCAAGTCAAGTACAAGTAAACCAAAGGTGTCCACCCTGCATGGACAGTGTCCATAAGTGGTGCCTGACACCAATTGCACGATTGACACTAGGTTAACATTACATTATACGATTGGAGGTGAATTGACATGGCAAAGACATTGGAATTGCAATTTGCTACGGAGTTTGGGAAGACTGCACGGATTTCAGTTGATAATCCAAAAGAGCCGATTGATGAAGAGGTCGTAAAGCTTTCGATGCAGCAGATTATTACATCTGACATTTTCACATCGAGCAGTGGCAGGTTCGTTGCACCAAAAGGAGCAAAAGTGATCGAACGTAATGTGACCGATTACGAACTTGCTTAATAGTGAGAGAGGCCGGATTCCCATGGATCCGGCCTCTCTTTAAAAAATTATAGAAGGAGGTGTGAAAAGTGGATCAGCTTATTCCAATCATCAGCCAGGTGGGATTCCCGATCGTTGTGACCCTCTATTTGCTCTACCGCATTGAGTCGAAGTTAGATTTAGTGGTTCAGTCGATACAGACTCTCCCTGAACGGATGAAGGAGCGAATATAAAGAAACCCCGCTGATTGGCGAGCCCCTGGGCGAAGACAGTGGCGTAGTTGCACTTATACGTTAGAAAAGTGTAAATTTGAAAAATTTATTCTTTCCTATTAGCTAAATAGAGAAACCAGCTTGGGTTTACTTATATTAAAACCTACGCTGGTTTCCTGCCTTAATTTAATAGTTTTCCATAATCAGACAACCCTCGACTATTCTCTCCAATTTTTCACTTTCAAACAAACGATTAATTAAAATAGAGAAATTCCTTGATAATTACCTTTTAGCCATCTCAATCCATGAAATAGTTGTTGAAAGATGCAATAATAGCTGGATAAAAACACCTCTCAAATTTCCATTTTATAAAATAGTTACCCCAGAAATAGAATAGAACTTTGTTCTTCAAGCTCTAATCTTGAAATAATTGCACCTTCCTCCTTATTTACTTTATATTCCATATATGATACATTTAGGATACTTGTATTTTTCATAAAAGTGATAAATACGAGCATAAGCGTAGCTAGAACAACCTTACTTGATGTTAGTAGAAAGGAGCCATGCAAATATGAATCAAGAAGTAACCTTGTTTATCGAAAACCTTAATCAGTCGTGGCAGGTTAAAGTTTGCAATCAACTTCGTCAGATGGTACATGAATCCATACCTGTGGTCGAAGAACGGATTCAATACAAGAAGCCGCATTTCCTGAAGAACGGGCATTATGCCGCGGTGATTTCCCCTTCCAAGGATGCTATTGCGTTTATGATTATGAATGCTGCCGGTCTTAAGGTCCCGAAGGGTTTTGAAGGTCCTGAAGAACGGAAATGGCTTAAAATCCGCGAAGGAGATTTACCTGACTACGATATGCTATCCCAACTACTTGTTCAGGCATCCAGCTCTCTCTAAAAAGGACGAAGGCAGTGACAGTACTGCAATATTTCAAACTCAAGGAGGATTTATGATGGGTGAAAATCATGTCAAGAGCAATGAATTGGTACTGACCCGCTTATTTGATGCTACGCAGGAACTTGTATTCAAAGCTTGGACGTATCCGAATCATTTCGGTAAGTGGTGGGGACCTCAAGGCTTCTCCCTGAACATCGCTAAAATGGACGTACGTCCGGGTGGCGCGTTTTTGGGCAGCCAAGAGTCGCCAGAGGGCCACATCATGTGGGGAAAGTTTGTATACCAGGAAGTGACACCGACAGAGAAACTCGTTTTTATCCAGTCGTTCTCTGACGAAGAGGGCAACATCGTCAGGGCTCCCTTTAACCCGAATTGGCCACTAGAGATCATAAATATTTTGACGTTCACCGAAGAAGATGGAAAGACTTTACTTACTCTGCAAGGCGGCCCCTTCAATGCTACTGAAGAAGAAATCGAAGCATTTGCAGGAATGAGTTCAATGATACAGCAAGGTTTGGGCGGCACATTCGACCAGCTTGCTAATTACCTAGCAAGCCAGAAATAATTTGAAGGAATATATATTTAGCTAAACAGACAGTATTTCCAAATAAATTACTAAATAATTTCTAATTATTCCGGATTAAATTTCCCATACAAAAAACCTTCCATTAGACCTTTCTGGAGGGTATTTTTTATTTGGTTACATTTTCCACCAAACGACAGCCTTTCGATGAATTTCCATTTCTGCTATACTAGCCAATCATTTGTTTGAAACAGCAGCAAAGTATTGATTTATATGCATTTCCCATGCAAATCTGAAAAGAATATTGTCGAGAATTGCCAGGGAAATTTACAGATTATCCCCTACATATTTGCACTATTTGACTGGCTTCACGTGAACATACATCATGGGATTGGCCAATTGACCCTATTGGATTGCGAATTTCTCTAAATAAATTGTATGATCGTTATAATATTCCGTTATTCCTAGTTGAAAATGGCTTAGGGGCAAAAGACGTTGTGTCAGAGGACGGTAAAATTCATGATCCATACCGTATTGACTACATTAAAAAACACATTATTGAAATGAAGGAAGCTATTAAAGACGGTGTAGAATTAATGGGTTATACAACTTGGGGTTGTATTGACTTAATTAGTTGTGGCACTTCGCAAATGAGTAAACGCTATGGGTTCATTTACGTGGATCAAGATGACAAAGGAAATGGAACGTTAAAACGTATTCCAAAAGATTCCTTCTATTGGTACAAAGAAGTAATCGCTTCTAATGGAGGAAATTTAGGCGAATAATCAAATATAGTAATGAAAAGGGTTCAGTCTCGTTGCTTAAACAGCGGACTGAACCCTTAATTGTTACCGATTGAAATGGAAATGAAGCACAAGAACCGTCCCCCGCGCTTCCTCAAGATACATTATTGTTCGGATATCGATTTATACCCTTCTATTTTACTAAACCATAAAGCTACGTAGAATAAAAATAAATAAATACAAAAGTCATAAATGGATAACCAATTTTTTGGATCGTAAAAATGAATCAAGACAAAAAATTTCATGCCCCCAAAGGCAGCAAGTGCTGCAAATATGGCCCCTTTTAATAGTGAATTCGCTTTAGGCTTAATTTGTATCGTAAACATAATAGCCACTGGGACTATCGAAATATGATAAGGAAGCAATAAAAGTGGTGCAACAGGTGAAAATTTCATCGGATAGCGCCATAACCCTAATGAAATCGCAATAAGGTCAATAAGGAGTGCTAAAATAATCGTGATCAACCCTCCAAGAAGTAACCTTCCTGAGCTTTCCTTTTTTCTAAGCAGAAGCCAAATAATCCATGGGACAATAAATAATCCAATCCCAAACCACCATTGCCATGTAAAAAGAAAATGATGAACAACTGCATCGGACATGATATTATTTGCTTCAATATACAGTTGTGTGCCTTCTTTAGCTTGTTTAATGCCTTCAGAAAACGACATGCTTCTGCCCAACTCCTTATAACAAAAATGAGGGTGCATGTGGATTGATGCTAATATACATAATAAACTAATGCTTTTTACCTTATGAAGAATGGAATTTTTCGTGCATATAGGTAATCTTTTGCAATTATTCTTCTTTTTATTAGTCTTTTTTAAATTAATTTACGTTGTAGGATTCTTTCCATATCATTTTCGTCATTTCCGATATTCACTTATTTTCACAAAAAGGGAGACTACAACCTCACAATTGTAGTCTCCCTTTTGTCATTCAGTTTAACTATTCTGGATTAATTTACCCATACTCCACTACTATTGAAGAGGTATCGTTTTCCCGATATCGTTACCCAACCAGTTTACATAGTCCCACTGTTGTTGAGGTAATACCATTTCGCGCTTTCTTTCAGCCAGCCTGTTTGCATTGCTCCGCTCTTATCGAAGTAGCACTATTTCGCTTCATCTTTACGAAAGGCTATTTTCGTATAATTTGTTGCTCTGCTAGACTTACTTATATAATGAATAAACTTATTATGACAGGAGCGATTTATCGATGTGGTTAGATATGCACAAACAGTTTTCAAACCTTACTAAAGATGAACAAATGAAGCTTTTTGTAGCGATAAAAGAGGATTTATTTCCTGATTCTCCACCGAATATCTCAAACAAGATTGTTGATATTCGAGAGAAGCATTTTGACGAAATTTTAAGATTCGCTTATTCTATTCAATAAAGTATATGGTTTCGTAGTATAAAAATAAGGAGTACGACAATGAATAGATTTTCTAAGACATTAACATATGTAAATGAAATTTTTTATGAACCTAATCACTTAACTATAAAAGCTATTCGAGAAGAAACTCAGAATTCAGATTATGGAGCTGGGGTATTTCAGCTAAATTCTAAATCGGTTAGATTTAGAGTTGCAAAAGTAACACCTACCAAGATAGGACAGTTTGTTGCCTTTTGGGAAAAAGATTTAGATAATAAAAACCAAGCATTTTCATATGAAAATGCTACTGATTTATTGGTTATTAATACCTTTTCTAATGATAATCAGTCTTTTGGGCAATTCGTTTTTCCAAAAGAAGTTCTTGTGGAAAAAAACATCCTTAAAACAGCTACTGCAAAGGGGAAAATGGCAATTAGAGTTTACCCTAGTTGGGATACTCCCACTAGCAAACAAGCAATAGCAACACAAAAATGGCAGTTGCCATATTTTGTTGTTATGGACAATAAAAATAGCTTACAAATGCAAGAGCTATTAAGACTATATTCCAACTAAAATTGGATAATCCTAAACCAAAAGAATAAGCCATTATTGTGATATGCTCTTTTTTTCTAAGTGCACAAAATTTGTTAATGTTACATAGCAATCATAGAGTGCTTTATTTTAATGAAGTATCAATTAAAGAAGCACTCATTTTGAGGTCCTTTGATTTTGATTCATAATAATGTTACAAATTTACATATCCGTTTATTTAATAGCAACATTCTTTTAGAACATAGACTTACGAAAAGAAAAATAAGTTAACTAAAAGCCTGTATCTAACATTACTAAGTAATGATAGAAACAGACTTAGAAGGCCCACACACTTTTCTAATTACTCCACTATGGTTTCTTCCATTTGTTTTTCTTTCCATATGACTGTAATACTAAGGCCAATGACCATAATGACAGCAGCGAATAGATAAGGATAGTGGATGTTGATGTCAAATAGTATACCGCCCATCGCTGGTCCGACGATATTCCCTAAGCTCGTATAGGTTGAGTTCATTCCAGCAACAAATCCTTGCTCCTTCTTGGCTACTCTTGATAAAAATGTCGTCAATGCCGGCCGTAGCAAGTCAAATGCTAGGAAGATGAAGCACGTTACCGCCAGCACTACCAAAAAGCTAGAGATTATGGTGGACACCACCGCTAATATCGCGCCTATAATTAAACATAATTGGATCAGTTTCTTTTCACCAAGTTTATCTACCATTTTTCCAAACATAAATACTTGCACAACCACGCCGAAGATTGAGCTTATTGTAATAATGGTTGCAATATCCTTTGGTGTGAAGCCGAATTTATGATCAGAAAATAGGCTAAAGACCGTTTCGTAGGCCGATAAACCGAAAGCGAGGACAAATACAATGATAAATGCGATAAAGTAAAGTGGATGAAATGATTTTTTTAAATCGCTTATAAAATTTGTTTGCTTTGCATTAGCCGAAATTTCTTCAAGCTGTTCCTTTGTTAGCGGCTCTTTTAAAATAAAGATAGATGAAACGCATGCTAAAAAGGCAATAGCTGCCGCAAAGTAGAAGGGCAAGCGCACACCGTATTCAGCAATAAAGCCGCCTATACCAGGTCCTATGATAAAACCAGTGCTGATTGCGGCAGAAATATAACCCATCGCTTTTGCTCTTTCTTGAACGGATGTAATATCTGCAACATACGCAGTAACACCTGGCATAATAAAGGCTGCACTAAATCCCCCTAGAATCCTTGCTAGATAAAGCACTGATACATTCGTGCCTAAGCCAAAGATCAGTTCTGAAACACCAAACAGGAATAAACCGAAGATGATGATTTTCTTTCTGCCATAACGGTCAACCCACCGACCTGCAAGTGGTGACATCAGTAGTTGTGACACCGCAAATACGGCAACAAGATAGCCCATCGTACTCCCCGATAAATGCATGATATTCATAAAAGAAGGCATAACGGGAATGATTAGTCCAATTCCCAGAAATGCAATGAATATATTGCTTAGAAGAATGATTAATACCATTTTTTGTTCTTTAATTGGTTTCTGCATAATTGAACACCTCTTACCGTTTAAATCAATGATATGAAATCCCTCTCCAACATACAGTCCAAGATGCTTCTAATTTTTCCTTCAGCCGTTTCTCATCATTGCCGTACACAAGCTCCAGCATAATGGAATCTACTACGCCTAAGAAAGCGAGGGTCGGCGTTTTTGCTGCATCTTCGACTAGTATTTTAGCATCGATCCAATCCTGAAATTTACTTTCCAGTACCGCCTGCATCTTCTCTTCGATATCGATTACTTCCTTTTCGATTGCTTTCGCAAGATGTGCTGGCGGAAAAAAAGACATACGTAGCCAAAACTTTAACTGCTCATTTTTTTGGAAAAGATCAATTACCAATTGTAGAAATCCGTATAAATCTTTTTCGGGATGTTGTGAATCAATTTTACTGAAATATTGGAGTTTTGAAGATAGCTCCGTCTCTTTCGCATCACGTAAAACTTGCAGAAAAAGATCATCCTTTCCTTTAAAATGAGCGTAAATGGATTGCTTTTTCATGCCGACTTCTTCAGCTATTAGAGAAAGGGATGCTCCTTCATACCCATGAATGGTGAAATATTTTAGGGCGGCTTCTTTAATGTCATTGCTTTTCAATACAATCACCTCGAAATTAACGACCGTTCGTCAGTCATATTATCAAAATAATTAAACATATGCAAGCGGGAAATATTTTTAGATATCTAAACAAATGTTTTTAATGTTGAATACTTAGTATTTCCTTTTCTCTGTAATCAGTTTACCTTGGTCAAAGGTTTGAATCACTCTACCTTTACGTAGATTGTATACAACTCTTCCTAAATCCCCCTCTCAAACCATACATAGTAACGAATGATAGAGACCCCTATAATATGAATTAATGAGTAGGAAAAACTACGCGATTTCAAGTGAAATGATCCAAAGTTGATTATCCAAATGAAAAGGGTTCAGTTCCACTGTTTAAGCTGCGGAATTGGACCCTTAACAAAATTGCGAGAGAATAGGAATTGAAGCCATTTAATACTTCCTGTATAATGTCCATTTTCATTCCTCCTCAACAATTAATACTTTCTATAACCTCTAATTCAATGAAAGTTTTTGATTAAAGAAACTTCTCCGTTCGTAACATAAGAAAAAGCTGCCGGCAGCAGCTCTTGTAACTCGATATCTTAATTATCCCGTAATTCCCTAAGTAATTGGAAAATCTGTCCCCTATGATGTGATTCGTGCTCGATCAAATGATAAACAACCCATTCAGGGGTTACTTCATATTGTTCAAGCACCCGAGGTTTACGCCAATCATTTAAGTCCATTGAAAGAAAGTAAGATAGAAATACTTCACGAACCTTTTTTAGGCGGTAAAAATGTTCTTCTAAAGTGTCTCCCTCAAAGTGGGTTAATTTGCCATCAGTTTGACCATCTAACGGAAATAATGAGCTAATTTCAGGATCCCAATCGGTTCCGAGCACCTCCACATATAACCAATCTGCCTCGACTAATGCAATGTGATACAAAAGTGTCCCGATTGAATGTCTTTCATCTATTTTCCTGTCTAGTATGCTTTGGCTGATTCCAGTTAATTCAGTTATGAGAGAATGACGAACATCTTCTAAGCACCATAACCACCGCCCAATTTCTGCTTCATACCCTGGTAATGAAGATACAAGTAAAGATTTTTTATCCAATTATTCAGCCTCCTTTAAAATACTAATATTCTACTAAAAGTTAACTCTTCCTCTTCTTTTAAAATTCCCATCCATCTTTTTAATGGAATAGTAAAGATAAGATCACTTTACTGTTCAATTGCACTTTAGTGAAAAATGAAGGGGACAATTGCAGCGCCCCCTCCTTTAACTCTTGCACCTTTAAGATTTTAAATAGCCTTTATTGGCAAACCCCTAACGGATTATCGTCTGGGTCAAAGAAAGTAAAAAATTTAGTCGTTCCTTCTCCACCAATTGAATTTACTTTAACATTCTTTTCAATTAAAAATTTGTGCGTTTCTTCTATATCCCGTGGAATAAAATTATAATATTTCCCCACACCAAAATTGTTTTCTGGAAACTCCATTGGTTGATGATTTAAGGTTCTTACTAGACATACTACTGTTTGAGACTCTTCAGCAATCTTCATAACAGCAGCTTCTTCCTCAATGTAAAGTAGTTTAAACCCAAGTATTTCTTCATACCATTTTGCAGATAATTTAGGGTCTACTACAGGAATAAATACACCTTCCATACCCTTTAAAAGTGGTTTGGTCATATACTTTATCTCCTCGAAAAAATTAGATATATTTACAATTCGATAGAATCTTTGGAAATCCTTTAATGGATTGCTTCCTTAACTATCTTGCATACGTTCGTTGAAGTACAAACTTTCACAATCTTTATATTTATATTAGCATTTTGGGAGAATGTCTTATATTACCGTTGAAAATAGTGACTGAATCCTTTGCACGGACTACTGTATTTTAAAAAAACAGAATAAAAGAGCGTTGATGTATGATGAAGCGATTGATGATTGGAGCTATTACTGTTGGTTTTACGATCTTTCTACTTACTGGATGTTTTAATACTGGAGTTGTAGAAGTAAATGGTCTCGGCATGGCACCTACCATTCAAGACGAAGATCAACTTGGTGTCGATAAAGATTATTATTAGAATAATAAGGTGGACCGGGGAGACATCATTGTTTACGATTTTGATGGCACAATTATTAAACATCTCGTTCCAACCGCCAACACCTTATATAATTGCCATATTAGTTATAAAAATATTAAAAAGGAATATTATCGTATATAATAAAAGTGAGAAGTGCTGCTTACACTTCTCACTGCAACTTAACCGTAAGGGTAATGGTTGTTTCGTTTATTATTTTTTTGAACCACCCGAATGCTTCCTACGGCAGGGTGGTTTACTTGTGTTGACCTAGGAGGAGAAAAACTTTAATTCATTTTTACTTGCGGCAAAGGCTACCGCTATAACCATTATTAGACCTTTAGCGATATCTTGAATATAAAATGGTAACCCTAATAGGTTTAAACCATTGTTTAGTAGACCAATAAGTAACACTCCAACAAATGTTCCAATAATATTGGGCTGACCTATTCTAATTGTTGTCATCCCTATAAACACTGCGGCTAAACCATCTAATAAAAATGAGGATCCTGCAGTCGGCTGGCCGCTTCCTAATCTAGCAGCCAATACAATACCAGCAATTCCGGCACCAAGCCCACTAAACATTAAGCCAATTGTTCTGTATTTTAACGTTTTGATGCCTGAAAGTTTTGCAGCAGTGGCATTACCGCCAGTAGCATAAATATATCTTCCTGGTTTTGTATAGTTCAGGAAAATAAATACTACAATTCCAAGAACAAGCATAATGAAAATTGGCGAAGGAATTCCGAATAATGCTCCTCTTCCCAATGCAGTAAAAGGAACTGGCAGTCCTCCGTAAACTGCTCTTCCTTCTGTGTACATAAAATTGACACCTATAGCAATAGATGATGCCCCAAGTGTAACAATCATGGAAGGAATACCAACTTTTGTAGATACTATTCCATTTAATAATCCAATTCCTGCACCTACTGCCAGAGCAGCTACAATACTGACAAGCATCCCTGAGCCATTTGCAAGAAGACCTGCAACTACTACTCCAGACAAACTTGCTATACTTCCAACTGATAAGTCAAAATCACCAGCTGCCATAGTAATCGTCAAACCAAATGCCACAATGGCTAAAGTAGAAACCTGACGTGCAATGTTCATTATATTATTAAATTCAAAAAATTTATCTACGAATATAGAAAAGACAATAAATAGTATTAGCAAAGTCGCAATAGTAGCATAATGGGATACTAGATAACTTGTATCTAATCCCTTCTTTTCATTTCTTACAACTGATATACTTTCCACATTAATCCCCCTCTGTTAGACTCCCAAAGAGCTTTGAATGAGTCTTTCATTAGTGATCTCATCTAATAAAATTTCATCCACAATAGATCCTTCCTTCATAATATATATCCGATCTGATAGCCCTTTGATCTCCGAAATATCTGAGGATATTAATATGATCCCAGCACCTTCTTTTGCTAAATCCACCATAATTTTATACATCTCAGCCCTTGCTCCAACGTCTACTCCTTCTGTAGGCTCATCAAAAATAAATACCTTTGGCTTTTTATTTTTCGAAACCATCCATTTACCGAAGGAAACCTTTTGTTTATTCCCACCACTTAAATTTTTTACTTTTTCATTTATGGACGGGGTCTTAATATTAAGATCATTCACCATCACTTGAGAATTTTTTTCCTCTAATTTAACCTGTACCCAAGAAAACAAGGACATTTCGCCCAAAAATGGAAGTGAGATATTTCGTTTAACCGGTTCGTCTAAAATTAAGCTTTTTTTCAAACGATCATCTGGGATTAAAACAAGCCCATTCTCAATAGATTTAGGCACTGATTTTCTGTTTTTAATCTCTCTTCCTTCTATGAATATTTTTCCATTTTTCCTGTCACTAGCACCAAAAATACATTCAGCAAGTTCTGTTCTTCCAGAGCCAACTGTTCCAAAAATACCGACTATTTCTCCACGTTTAACCGAAATCGTAACATCGGTTAGCTTCTGACCGTCAGAAACATTTTTTGCCTCGAAAAGAACTTCCCCCAGCACATGAGTCTTTTCTGGATACTCACTATGGTGGTCTTTTTCAATCATAAGTTTAATGATCTCATCATTCGATGATTGCGACGTTATTCTTGTTCCAGCATGTGTTCCATTTCTTAAAACGGTAATTCGGTCTGACATTTCAAAAACTTCATCTAAATAATGTGTAATAAAAATAATAGATATACCATCTTTTTTTAACTTTCTCATTACGGAAAACAGCTTGTTCCGTTCATTTTCTGATAAAGCGGCTGTAGGTTCATCTAAAATTAATATTTTCGGGTTAATATTTAATATTTTTAAAACCTCAATTAGCTTTCGTTGTGCCGGATTTAAATTTTTGACTTCTTTATTTAATTCTAGCTCAATTCCGAGTGTCTCCATCAAATACTTAGCTTTTTTAATCAATTTCCTTTTATTAATAAGCCCCAGCTTACCTTCTTCTTGCCCCAGAAATATATTTTCAATGGCATTAAAACTTGGTATTAAACTTCCTTCCTGCGTTACGATCCCGATCCCTTTATTGATAGAGTCTTGGGTTCCACGAAAAGAAACTTCTTTATTTTCCAATTTTATAATACCAGCATCGGGGGTATAGGTTCCTGTTAACACTTTGACAAAAGTAGATTTACCAGCTCCATTATGACCAACTAAAGCATGGATTTCCCCTTTTTTTAGACTAAATTGGATATTATCTAATGCATTAACCTTTGCGAAATGTTTATTTACGCCCTCGACAGACAATATTTCCTCCAATCGTTAAAACCTCACTCTCTTACGTGGGGGATATGAAAATTTCTCTCCCTTTACTTATTTAATTTGAGCTATAAAAATCTTTGGCTTTATACGGTGCTACTCCATCTTCTGGTAGGTTCTTATCCGTTATTAATGGTGTATCAACATAAACAGTAGTTGAATTTATTACTTGATCGATAGGCTTTCCTTCCGTCTTAATACTATAGATATATCCCGCTATTTTTTCTCCCATCGTTTCAAATCCTTGCGCTACAGTTGCTGCAATTGGGGAACCTTTTTTCATTTCTTCCATTGCAGGCGGATGGCCATCAATTCCAGTGACAAAGATTTTATCTTTACTAATTCCTGCCGCTTGAATAGCAGCTGCAGCAGCCATTGCTGGCTCATCCCAGCCCGCCCATACAGCATCAATTTCATCACCGTATCTTGCTATATAATCTTCCATCGTTTTTAGTGTATCTTCATAGAAATTTGTGTAATCAATATTATGTTCTTCAAGAACCTTTATACCAGGGTTTTCTTTTACAATAGTATCTAACACTTCTCCTCTTTTTCGAACTCCGTGGTGTTCAGCCATTTTAAATGCAATAATATTTCCTTCTCCACCTAATCTATCTACTAAATAGCTTGAAACCTTAGAAGACATAACATAGTTATTACTCGTTACATCGACAACAATACCTGGTGTCCAGCCTGAGTCTACCGAAAAAACGGGAATACCAGCTTTCTCTGCCTCAGCTATCGAGGCTTTGGCTGCTCGAAGATCCGCCATTGAAATGATGATCGCATCAACCTTTCTCTGAACAGCATCCTCAATATTTGATGCTAAATTTTGACCAGATCCTTTACTATCAACAACACTGAAATTCCACTTATATCCACTTTTTTTAATGAAATCTTCAAAGCCCTTTTTGGCTCTCTGTTCAGATTGTGCCGCTGAATTCATGTGGACCCAAGCAATCTCTAACTCTTCCTTTCCTCCGCCACCCTTAGAGGTCGTTCCCTTTGAAGTAGACTCACTTTTATTGTTATTTGCAGATTCTGACTGGGCAGGTTTTGTAGTATCAGCCGAACATCCTACAATAAATAGGAACGTTAATAACATCATTGCAACGGCCCAAATCTTTGTTTTCTTCATACTTTTTCCTCCTCGAAAGTGATTAATTGCCTCAAACTTAGAATATTCTTTTCGATTTCCTGATTTTTGAATATCCTACTACCAATGATTAAGTTTCCTACCCCTAGCTCAATTAATCTGCCAATATTTGTTTCATTAACCCCTCCATCAACTGAAATAATGGTGTTAAGTTGTTCATTCTGAATAATGCCTTGAACAAACTTAATTTTATTTAATACTTCTGTTCTAAACTTTTGCCCCCCAAATCCCGGTTCAACCGACATTAAATTAATTTGATCAAGTTCATGGATAAAATACTTGACTGAATCCAAACTGGTCATGGGCGCAAAAGCCAATGAAACTGAACACCCCCTTTTCTTTACTTTCTCAATGGCACGTAGTGGATGCACTAAGCTTTCAAATTGAAGTGTGATTAAATTGGCCCCAGCATCGATAAAGCAATCAATGTATTCCTCCTGTTTATACATTTCAAAATGTACATCGATTGGTAAATCTGTAATTTCCCTCAGATGTTCAACCGTTTTTGGACCAAATGTGAAGTTTTTAACATAATGACCATCCATAATGTCTACATGAATCGAATCCCCACCTCCTTTCACGATATCTAAGACATCCCTAAGAAGATTCATATGATTTCCATCTAATATTGAGGGTGAGATTAATACCATTCACACATCTCCTTTTCCTAAATTTGAATTGTTTCCGTTACTCCCTTCATCCAAAGATGAAGAGATGGGTAGGCTTCATTATACCTTTGAGCAATTTGCTTATATTTAAGATGATTTTCATAATTCGGCGCTACTTTCTTTTTATAATGAACCATGTGGTCAATTGCCTCCTGAATACTGGAGTATCTTTGTGCAGCCACACTCGCCAAAATTGCAGAGCCTAAACTTGGTGCCTGTGTTACTTTCGGCACATAAATTGGCAAATTACTAACATCTGCGTGAATCTGTAAAAATAAATTACTGTTTGACGCACCACCGGCAACGTATAATTCAGTTGCTTTAAATCCGTTTTCCTTAAAGCTCTTAATAACCAAGTCAGTTCCAAATGCTATTCCTTCCATTAATGCACGGTAAATATGTTCCCTGCGATGATTTAGTGAAAAACCATACATCAATCCTCTTACATCAGGGTCCACATAGGGAGTTCTGTTACCCTGCCAATATTCTAAAACTAGTAAACCATCGGAACCAGGCGGTAATTTACTTGCTTCAGGAGTTAAAAAGTCAAAAACGTTCTTATTCAATTCTTGACTCTTTTGGACAAGGTCTTGGCAGAAATTATTAATAAACCATTTAATAACGGAACCAGTAGATATTTGTCCGCCTTCAACCATTTTCAAGCCCTTAACCACAGCATCAGGAAAGCCTCCAAATATACCTTTTCCGTTAAAGTTTTGATCTGTTAATCCCATTAACAAATGTGATGAGCCAGTAATTAATCCCAACTTTCCAGATTGCACTACTCCTAATCCGATTAATCCGACAAATGCATCGGCTCCTCCTTGCGCGACAGGAGTTCCTGGTTCCAACCCAAGTTCGTTAGCTGCTGCTTTTGTTAAACCTCCAACCAATGTCCCTAAATCCAAGATATATTTTGGGAATTTTCCAAAAATATCACCCAGACCGATTCCTTCGTAAAAGTCATACGGCCACCCGCCTTCATCACGATTGTAGTACCACCTCGTTGTAGCATTACACGTGCTGATGGTCCAACGTCCAGTTAGCATATACGTATACCAGTCTACAAACTCTACAATTTTGTCAGCGCTATCATAGTTTTCGGGTTCATTTTGTTTCAGCCAAAGAGCCTTACATGGCATCCATTCTGCAGAAACCGTATCATATCCACTCATTTTTAAGATTGGATGCTTTGTTTCTGCTATAAATTTTGCTTGTTTACTAGCACGTATGTCCATCCAGATTAATGGATTTCTTATAGGAGTCCCATCATCTTTACATGCAATAACACTGCAGCAGGTTGCATCATAACTGACCCCTATAATTTGTTTCTTATCAATTCCAGAATCGGCCAAGGCTTTTCTTGAACTTTTAGCTAAAGCTTTCCACCATTCCTTAGGATCCTGTTCAGCCCAACCTGGATGAGGATGATAGGTTTTGTATTCGGTTGAAGCAAACGTAATCTCATTTCCTTGTAAATCAAACAGTCCTACCCTTACGCCCTCTGTTCCAGCATCAATTCCCATTACAACTTCTTTCATTGCTTCCCCTCCCGTTTGGCATCGCTTTCATAATTAACAACTGGAATTATTCCAGTAAGTACTGAGCGACGTTTTCGCATGTAATTAAAACATCTACCCAATCTCCTTTTAATGCGGCATTTATTACCTCCTTTTTTTCGTTTGTCCCGGAAATCAGGACAACTTTTGAATGTTCACTTATTTTTCTAAAATCGGGTCCAACTACTCTCTTATGAATATCCAAATCTAAGATATTTCCTTTATGATCAAAAAACCAGGAGCCAATATCTCCTATAACCCCATTTTGTTCCATTTTTTTCGCTTCGTCCTTACTGATTATTCCAAGATCAATAAAGGTTGAATCAGAAACATTTCCAACCCCCACGACTGTTATGTCTGCATTTAGTCCCATCTCAAAAACACTCTGGATCATTGGGTCCTTTATAATAGCATTTTTTAATTCCTCATTCGCTACTATAGCAGGGGCATATAAGGGGTAAGCAGTACCACCAAATTTATCTGCAATTCTTCTGCAAATATCATTGGAGTGCAGCTCTGACTTTACCTGGCCTAAGCCTCCAGTAATAGGAACAATATTACAATTAACCTTTTCTTCCACCTCTAAGCTGTTTGCAACTTCACTTAGAGTTTTTCCCATTGAAAGTGCAACTGTCATTCCATCTTCTATGTTTTGCTTAAGATAATTCATACCGGCTTCGCCCAATACCTTTAAAATATTTTCCTCTTTAGCCGAATACGATGGAACCACTATTGCATCCTCAATATGAAATTTATCTTTTAAGGTTTTCTCTAAAGAATAGCACCTGGTATTCAATGTCTGTATTTCAATTTTGACAATTCCACGATCCCTTGCTGTCTGTAACAGTCTAGATACTGTTGAGTTTGAAATATTCAATAAGGAAGCAATTTTACTCTGAGGGAGATTGTCAATGTAATACATATAAGCAACTTTTGTAATTAACTCAGTATTATTTTGCATATTTTTTCCACACCCTGAACCAATTTTGGGATTATTTTCTATTAACTGAAAATTTTATCTATAAAACCATTAAAACACCATTATCTTATTTTGTCTATACTATCCAATAAAAATCAGAAATAATTTTCAAATAAATCAGTTATTGTGAAAAAAATTTGAAATTTTTTTCATAATATTGAAAATATTATTAACCTGTGTCATTATAAAGTTAAATTTAGAAAATTGTCTATATTTTTTAAATTTAATTCTTTATAAACAAAAGAGGAGGAAAAACAATATGAATTTTGAAGGGAAAATAGCATTTATCACCGGGGCGGGAAGAGGTATAGGAAAAACTACTGCTCTATTGCTTGCAAAATATGGTGCTGACATTGTTGCATGTGATCTTAACTATTCCAATTTAGAAGAAACCGCTGAGGAAGTTAAAGCTTTAGGCAGAAGAGTAATCATTAGTAAAGTAAATGTCACGAATAAAGTTCAAATTGATACAGCCGTTCAACAGGCTGGCGAGGAATTCGGAAGAATAGATATTTTAGTAAATTGTGCTGGGATAATCTCAACATCCATACTTGTAGAGGCTGAGGAAGAAATGTGGGATAAAGTGATGGGAGTAAATGCAAAAGGAACGTTCTTAACCTGCCAATCCGTAGCAAAGCAAATGATTCAACAAAATAGCGGTAAAATAGTCAATATTTCTTCCATTGCATCAAAAACAGCTGAATATGCAAATGGACTTTACTGTACTTCAAAGGCAGCCGTGAATATGATTTCTCAAACATTAGCATTGGAACTAGCTCAATATAACATAAATGTAAACGCTGTCTGTCCGGCTTATACAAATACAGATATGATGCAAAACGTATTTAATAATAGAGGGCCCGTAGAAGGAATGACACCAGAAGAGTATCAAGCTTTTCTTACTTCCTTTGTTCCATTAGGCAGAATGGCTGATCCAATTGAAATAGCAGAATTAATCGCTTTTCTTTCAAGCGATAAATCTAACTTTATTACAGGAGCTACCTATACAATTGCTGGAGGAAAAGAATTACATTAATACTTAAGGTGGTGCATATCTTGAAAATTTTAGATAGTTTTAAATTAGAAGGAAAAACAGCATTAGTAACTGGCGGAGCAAAAGGATTAGGAAAAAGTATATCGAAAGCGCTCTCTGATGCTGGTGCGAATGTTGTAATTATAGATATTGATGAAGTAGAAGCAAAAAAGGCTAAAGAAGAGCTATCTACAAGTGGTGACCATCTTGCCTTAAAGGCAGATACTACAAACGAACAAGAAGTAAAGGATGCTATAGCTACGATTATTGAAAAATATAAACATATTAATGTTCTAGTTAATAATGCCGGAATATGCCAAAGAATCGAAACGAAAAATATGTCTTTAGAAGATTGGAAAAAAACATTTGATATAAATATAAATGCGATGTTTTTAGTATCCAAATATGTCTATCCTAATATGAGAGATAATGGCGGCGGTTCCATGATCAATATTGCTTCTATGGCCGGAATCGTCTCACTTACCTATTCACAGAGTGCATATAATGCATCCAAAGGTGCTGTTATCATGTTAACAAAAAGTCTTGCCCAAGAATGGGTTGGGGATAGCATAAGGGTAAATGCAATAGCCCCTGGGTTCATGCAGACAGATATGACAAAACCCATGTTTGAAAATGACGGTCCTCTTTCATTCGTTTTGGATATAGTCCCAATGAAAAGAGTGGGCTTGCCACATGAACTAGGCGGAACGATAGTATTGCTTGCTTCCGAAGCTTCTACTTTTATAACAGGTTCTGTTATATCGATTGATGGCGGATATACTATGGTATAAAAATCAAATATACTTCATACAAATGACCTCGTTTTGAACCGAGGTCATTTTATTATTTATAATGCCTTAAAACCTTTAATATTTACCGCTTTAGATACCTTTTTGCCATTTACGACTAGTTTCACTAAGGAAATTGGCACCAATAGTGGGGTTAGTATGGTAATAGCGGCCGATGCATTTAGGAAGCAGCCTGCGATAAAGAATATGACCGTGAACATAAGCAGGACCAGATAACGATTATCGGAAAAGCCCGTTACTAGGTTAACAAGCAGCAATCCTTTGCCCCATACTGCCAGAAATCATGAATTCACCGGTAAGCAAAAAAAATGATAGCTTTCCAACTCACACCTACACCATCTCCCTCACCGCATCAACAATATCTTTTGCCGTTATCTTATAAAATCCTTTTAAGTATTCCACTTTTCCAACCTGGCCAAATTGCTCTTTAACTCCAATACGTCTCATCTGCGTTGGGCAATGCTCGCTTAAGATCTCTGCTACGGCACTGCCTAATCCACCAATGACGTTATGGTTTTCTGCCGTTACGACTGCCTTTGTTTTTTTTGCGTATTTAACAATCAGGTCTTTATCAATTGGTTTAATGGAATACATATCTATGACGGTTGCTTGAATACCCAGGTCTTGGAGAAGGTCTGCTGCTCTCAACGATTCTGCTACCATAATGCCGCTGCCAATGATGGTAACATCGCCCCCTTCACGAAGAACCTTTCCCTTACCAGTTTCAAAGATT
>Ga0213822_1000516_pt1 | contig 29352 bp, 24 predicted proteins | sample MC6MC0908MG_FD_179872 | JGI IMG/M metagenome (GOLD analysis project Ga0213822, IMG submission 179872) | Enriched soil aggregate microbial communities from Iowa State University, Ames, United States - MC6-MC0908-MG | ecosystem: Environmental > Terrestrial > Soil > Unclassified | place: USA: Iowa...
TGTGCGGAGTGTCACGAAACACACGGGTCAAATAATCAATTTAACTTAAGAGAAATATTAGGGAATAATCCTTCCTTGCCTGCAGCTGATCATTTCAAGACAGTTGGTACAGTATGGAACGAAGAAAATGAACGTAACTTTTGTTTGAATTGCCACACTAAAGGAACAGAGATATATGGTAAAAAGGCAGCAATTGATAAAACAATTTCAGGACACCAGGATAATGAGAGCAAAGCTTGTTCAGAATGTCATAGTGACCAAACAAAGTCATATAAAACTTTTAGAGAAAAGTCCATGAGTGCCGCCCATGCTCCGTTGCCAGGTGCAGCCCATTAACTACTCCATAAAAATAAGTAAACACGAGAGTTTAAAGAACTCTCGTGTTTACTTATTTTTTAAATCTTATCGTTTTGATAAGTATTAATATTTACAATTCTGCAAGTGCTTTCCTAATATCGTCAATTTCCTTTAGCTTCTCATCCTCATTATCTAAAAGAGTGCTCCCATATTTTGGTATCATTTCAAAATAACCTTTTTTTGTGGCAGTAACTGCGAAAAGATACATCTGATCTTTTTTAAGCAATGGAGATTTTTCGAAAGATAGGAGATAGAGTTTACCATTTTTTTTGTAATACCCACCCTCTTGATTGATCGTTATGTCCCCGAGTAGGGAACCTTTAATATTTTGGGTAATCCTCACTAAAAATTGGGTATTAGGTTTTCCATTGAATTCTTCATTCCCAACTTCCCTAATGACCTCACCAATAAAAATATTGTCTACAGCTTTGGCTAATTTTTGTTTATCTTGGTAATCATCCTTAAAGGGATATGGTTTATTAACAATAATGGCCGAATCCTTTGAATCCAATAATGTTGTAAAATATTTAATGGAGAAGGTCCCCACTCCTAAAAGAATTAAAAAGAATATAATAGACAACTTTTTCATGAAAACAATCATCCTTTCAATTGGAATTCCTGTCTCCAATTATATCTCCAGCGCTTTTTGTATTTGCAGTCGTCTTGTGAATCTTTAAGGAACAATATCAAAAGGATTCATTGCTAGCCTAGGCTAAAATAAAAGCCCCCAATAACTCCGATAAGAGCCATCGAGGGCATACAAAATCATTCTATATTACATGATAAACCATCATCTGCCAACTAGATGCCATTGTTGTCTACTTCCCCTTCAACCACTCCTGCAGCCCCTCAATCTTTCTCCATAAATGTAGATGCATATCCGCATAAACAATCGCTTCGTTTTCGTCACCGAAGCCATAATAGTCTGGGGGATAGGCGGGGAGTCGTTTTTTGCCGGTTAGGAAGGCAATCACATGCTTGTTCACTGTTTTTGCTGCTTTCAGAAGCATTTTAGCCTCCTTTGTGAAGCCGTTTTCGTACAGTTCGAGCAAAAGCTTGTTGTATATGTGTTGGGCCGAAGCCTCCTCATATTGTTGGAGCAAATTACCTGCCTTTTTATATTCACCTGAATCTACATAGGCCACAAATAAAGAGTAACGGACTCCTTGGTTATCCACCGGATTTAACTTAAGAAGTTCTTCATACTGCTCCACAGCCTCAGTTTTTTTTCCTAAAAGGGAGAGTGCCTCTGCATAGTGGAGCTTTGCGCGCATGAACGGTCTTGTTTCTAGTAGTCCCCAGAAATACCCGGTATTTTCTTTGAAGAAGGCCTGACCAAGTTCCCGCTCTCCAGCATGAATTCCTTTTTCATAGAGTAAAATTGCTTCTTCGAGGCTATTTGTTTTTTCAGCAAGGATGACATAGGCATCCACACAATTAGGATTCAGCTTTAATGCTTCTTCTGCAAATTTATACCTCTGCTTACCATCAGACTGAAAAGCATCATATATTAAGTTTCTTGCCCGTTCCTCGTCTCGTCTTGATACCTTCCGTCCTTTTTTCTTATGGTTGTGATCCGTGCTGGTTAATGTCTTTACAATAGGTCCCGCTCCTTCATGATGGTCTACCGCCACTCCGCCTCGATTATTAGGGAATTGAATAACGGATGCTTTTTCCGATGGCGGCGTATCAAAAGTCTGATCGACACCATAGACAAGTCCAATTAATTCGGCAATTTCCTCAGCTAATTCCGATTCAAGCTCCGAAACAATGGAGGAAATACTACCGGCAGAAACACCGTATTCTTTCGCCAGCTCCTTTTGCGTAACCACTTTTTCCATCGGAGCAATCGTTGACAGTAAATAATGAAGGGATGCTACATAAAGATTAGGATTTTGGATCCGTTTCTGCCTTTTCTGGCAAAAATTCATCCAGAGAATAACGCCTGTGTCTACGACTGGAGGCGGGAAAAGCAATTCTAGTTTCTTTTTAAATTGATCGGCTACCTCTTTATAAATAGGGGCAGGCCATTCCATTTCATCCACATCAAGAAGACCTCCTACCATCGGCAACTCACTTAAGACCTCCATAAAAAAATCGGTCAAATACTCTTGTGGGGAGTCATAATCAGCGTCAAGGCTGCTATCTTCGATGTAGGACAAGGCATGTTCGGGTTTGAGATCCGGTAAATCGAACGGTGATGGGAAAAAGACATAATTTTGCTCGTATGGCAGCATGATCCCAATGAAGAAAGAACCCTCCTCAATCGTGATCGGCACATTGGCAATGACGGCTTCGAGCTGTTCCATTGTAAAGCCATCTTCGACTGTCAACTTGTTGGTTTCAACACGCAGCACTTTACCAGCAATCGTTCTTGGATATGTCCATGTTTGTAAAATTTGCCTCAGTTTCGGGCGCTTAATTTTCCCTGCTTCAGCAGTGATAAATTTTTCAATAATGGTTTTTCCGTCATCTAACCCTTCAAAAAGGGAAAACCAAATTGCATGTATCAGTTCATAAAATTCCTGTTCCTGCTCATTTTCGATGTCAATCATCGTTTCAAGAATTTCAAAATCCTCGTGTATTTCATGGCCAAAGTGGTAGTAAGCAAAATGAAGGAGCTGCTTTTGCAGTTCATCAATTTCGTTTTCAATAATCTGGTTGATGGATACTGCTTCATTCACCCCACAACACTTTTTATACTTTTTGCCACTTCCGCAAGGACAAGGATCATTCCGATTTATTTTTTCCATCTCATTCTACTCCTTTAAACTGTCTACTCTTTAACCCTTTTTTATTTGCACTTTGCAAAAAAATGTATGTATTCATTTAGATATGACTAACTGGCCTAAGAGGTTTATTTTTCCACTCTATCCTTCTTTAATAGTACCATTTTTGACAGAGTGAAATATATAAATACGAAGGAATTTTGGTGGAATCTTGCGTAAGATCCGGGACTGTTTCATATCCCCGCTGATTGAAGTTTCACATTATATCGTTATCACGCTATAATGGAAAAGGAACAAACCGAACTAAACGAAACGGACATAATTTTTATTTTTTATAGAGGTGAAGGAAATGGAATTAGCAGAAATTCGTAATGAACTTGAAAAAACAGCTAAGAAATTAGCGGACTTTAGGGGGTCTCTTTGACCTTGAGAATAAGGAAGCCCGCATCGCTGAACTAGATGATACCATGCTCCAGCCTGATTTTTGGAATGATCAAGAAAAAGCACAAACGGTCATCAGTGAGGCAAATGGTATAAAGGACCAGGTAAATGAATTCACTGAATTGAATGACTCATATGAAAACCTGGAACTAACCTATGAGCTTGTGAAGGAAGAAAATGATGAGGAACTAAGAGCTGAGCTGGAGGAGGAACTTCAGGAGCTCACAGGCCGCTTAAATCAATTTGAGCTGCAGCTTCTCTTAAGTGAGGAGTATGATAAAAATAATGCGATTTTGGAGCTTCACCCGGGTGCTGGAGGTACGGAATCACAGGACTGGGGCTCGATGCTGCTTCGGATGTATACCCGCTGGGCTGAGAAAAAGGGCTTTAAGGTAGAGACGCTTGATTATCTTCCCGGCGATGAAGCGGGGATTAAGAGTGTGACGTTAGCGATTAAAGGACATAATGCCTACGGATATTTGAAGGCCGAAAAGGGTGTTCACCGCCTTGTACGGATTTCACCGTTTGATTCTTCAGGCCGCCGTCATACGTCATTCGTCTCCTGTGAAGTGATGCCGGAATTTAATGAAGAAATTCAGGTTGATATTCGGACTGAGGATTTAAAAATTGATACGTATCGTGCTACTGGTGCGGGTGGCCAGCACATTAATACCACGGACTCGGCTGTTCGGATTACCCATTTACCAACAGGGGTTGTGGTCACATGCCAATCGGAGCGTTCACAAATAAAAAACCGTGAAGCTGCCATGAAAATGTTGAAAGCGAAGCTGTATCAACGAGAGATTGAACGTCAGGAGCAGGAACTTTTAGAAATTCGTGGCGAGCAGAAAGAAATTGGCTGGGGCAGTCAAATCCGTTCCTACGTTTTCCATCCGTATTCGATGGTAAAGGATCACCGGACCAATACCGAAAGCGGAAATGTTCAAGCTGTCATGGACGGAGATTTAGATCAGTTTATTAATGCGTATCTTCGTTCAAGAATATCGTAATATCATCAATAGCCTTTGTCGAAAAAAATCGGCAGGGGCTTTTATTATTGTCTTTTCATGAAAACCACTTTCAAAGCAAATACTATTAAAAATTTTAGTCCTTTATTGCGTCACTTTGCTGTCATTTACACTACATTTTTCCCATGCTATACTCACTTTCGGTTATATCTATAGAAGGAATGATAGAGGAGAAAATCAGTATGAATATTTTAAGCAATTTGACTCAAACCTATCCAAAAACGAGAATTGCTATTGATTATATTTTTGTCCTAATTGGTTCTGCGATTATTGCTGTGGCGTTTAACGTGTTTTTACTGCCAAACCAGGTAGCCTCAGGTGGTGTAAGCGGGATTAGTACCATACTCAAAACAGTGATTGACTGGGAACCGGCTTTTGTCCAATGGGCATTTAATATTCCACTTTTTATTGCAGGTGTCATTTTATTAGGTAAGCAATTTGGTGTTAAAACCCTAGTAGGTACGATTTTTTTACCGTTTGTTGTTTTTTTGACAAAACATCTGGAGCCATGGACACATGACGCATTGCTTGGTGCTTTGTTCGGTGGAATTGGCGTGGGACTAGGACTTGGGATTGTGTTTCGGGGAAAGGCATCGACCGGCGGAACTGACCTTGCCGCTCAAATCATCAATAAATATACTGGTTTTACACTTGGCAGATGTGTCGTTATGATAGATGGATTAATCGTCCTAACTGCTGCCATTGTTTTTGATATTGAAAAAGGATTGTATGCGTTAATTGCTCTTTATGTGACAAGCAAAACCATTGACCTCATCCAAGTTGGTTTCGGCAGATCAAAAATGGCGATGATCATTACGAATAAACAAGAAGAAGTTCGTGAAGGAATTTTGAATAAAATAGACCGCGGTGTGACAAAACTATCAGCATATGGTGGTTTTACAGACCATGAACGGCCAGTTCTAATGTGCGTGGTTGATCAAACGGAGTTCACTAAATTGAAACAATTGGTTAAAACCATTGATCCAAAAGCATTTGTCGTTGTTATGGATGCGGCTGAGGTGCTAGGTGAGGGTTTCAAACACGCATAGGATTGGTATAATAGTACTCTGATGGTATTATTTTCTGAAGGGGGTAGTGTTGATGAAGAAAAAGCTACTTACATTACTAATGGGAGCTTCCCTAGTAATGGGACTTGCTGCTTGCGGAGGCGGCAATGATAACACAAAAGATACGGGTAAAGGCGGAAAAGAGACGGCTTCTGCTGGCGATGCACAAAAGATTTACGATCAAAAGTGCTCAAGCTGTCACGGCGGCGACCTTAAGGGTGCAGTGGGTCCAGACTTAACAAAGGTTGGATCACAGTTCTCCAAAGATGAAATTGTGGATATTATTAAAAATGGTAAAACCGGCGATATGGGCACAATGCCTCCTGGTATGGCCTCTGGCGATGACGCTGATAAAGTTGCTGACTGGCTTTCAAAGAAAAAATAATTAATAAAAAACGTTCTGCAAGATAGCAGAGCGTTTTTTATTATTCAAAATATGGCGAAATTTGTCGGACTTTGTATTGTTTGAAAAGAAACTGTAATATTTTTACCACCCTTTTTAGCGATTTATGATGTTATAATGGGTTTATGCGATATTTTTCACATTTTTTTTGTTTCCTTGGTCCATTTTGCAAATAAACGAAGATTATTGTCGAATAATTACTATTCTAACTCTAAAACTATAGGTGATATTAATGATAGAATTGCAAGAGGTATATAAAAAGTACCCAAATGGCGTCACCGCCATTAATGGAATAGATGTCCGGATTAACCAGGGCGAATTTGTTTATGTTGTTGGCCCGAGTGGTGCGGGGAAATCAACATTTATTAAAATGATGTACCGTGAGGAAGTACCATCTTCCGGGACCATCACGATGAATGGCGTCAATCTCGCCAAATTAAAAATGAAAAAGGTACCGCTATTCAGAAGGAATCTAGGCGTGGTGTTCCAGGACTTTAAATTGCTGCCGTCTTTAACTGTCTATGAAAATGTCGCATTTGCCCTTGAGGTAATTGAAGCGCAGCCGAAGTTCATAAGGAAACGGGTGATGGAAGTACTTGATCTTGTTGGTCTAAAGCATAAAATAAAAATGCTTCCAACAGAGCTTTCCGGCGGTGAGCAGCAGCGTGTTTCCATTGCCCGCTCGATTGTCAATTCTCCGAAGGTTGTAATCGCGGACGAGCCTACAGGAAACCTTGACCCTGAAACTTCGTGGGAAATCATGAATATTTTTGAAGAAATTAATACAAGAGGTACAACGATTGTTATGGCAACCCATAACAGAGAGATTGTTAATACAATGAAACATCGCGTCATTGCCATTGAAGGCGGAAAAATTGTTCGTGATGAGCAAAGAGGTGATTACGGTTATGAAAATTAGGACAATTAGCCGTCATGCCCGTGAAAGTTTAAAGAGTATTAGCAGAAATGGCTGGATGACCTTTGCATCTGTTAGTGCTGTTACTGTGACCTTAATATTAGTCGGCGTCTTTTTCGTTATTATGATGAATCTTAATAGAGTGGCACAAACCATTGAAGAGGACGTGCAGATCCGCGTTCACATCGACGTTGCTGCGAACAAAGATGATCAGCAAGCATTAAAAAGTGAGATAGAGAAAATTCCTGAAGTAAAAAGTGTTAAATTTTCACCTAAAACAAAGGAACTAGATAACTTAGTGAAAAGTCTTGGTGAGGATGGAAAGGCCTTTAAACTTTTTGAACAGGATAATCCGCTAAACGATGTATTTATCGTAAAAACGAAAAACCCGACAGACACAATGAAAGTGTCAAAAAAGGTTAAAAAGTACAATAACGTGGCAAAAGTAAAATACGGGCAGGGCAAGGTTGAAAAATTATTTAAGTTTATTAAAGCGAGCCGCAATGTTGGCGTCGTCCTCATTATTGGTTTGTTCTTTACGGCGATTTTCTTAATTTCGAATACGATTAAGATTACGATTTTTGCTAGACGACGAGAAATTAAGATTATGAGATTAGTAGGGGCAACAAATACCTTTATTCGCTGGCCGTTCTTTTTAGAAGGGTTATGGCTCGGAATTCTGGGCTCCATCTTACCAATCATCCTAATTTCGATTGCGTACTATCGAGCGTATGACTATATTGGCCCTAAGCTCGAGGGAACATTTATCAAAGTGCTGCCATTTGAACCATTTGTCTATCAGCTTTCCGGCATTCTGATTTTAATGGGAGCCTTAATTGGTGTATGGGGCAGTATGATGTCCGTAAGGAAGTTCTTAAAGGTATAAGTTTTACCTTTTCAGGAAGGACTGCTTTCACGTCCTTCCTGGATTTTTGAGAAAAAATTTTCATTGTAACAACATTCAATTTACATAGATAATGAAAGTTTTATTTATACATAGAGAGATGGAGGGGAAATATCGGAAATGAAGAAGTCAGTAATCACGATGGCCGTTGCTGCAACGGTCGGTTTGGGGACAATTTTTGGAGGAGCTCCTGCTAAAATTGAGGCGGAATCGATCTCCCAATTAAAAGGTGAACAAAATAAAATTCAAGAGAAACGTTCCGATTTAAAATCAGGTATTAATCAAGCTAATGATAAAATTGGTGATCTCCAAAATCAACAGGCTGACGTGAAGAGCGAGATGCAACGGATTGATTTTGCGATAGGTGATACGACAACGAAAATCAATGAAAAAACAGCCAAAATAGAAGAAACAAAAGCGGAGATAGCGAAACTCCAGGAAGAGACGAAAGTCATCAAGGAACGAATTGAAAAGCGAAATTTGCTTTTGAAGGATCGGGCCCGCAGCTATCAGGAAACAGGCGGTATGGTCAATTATATAGACGTGTTAATGGGCTCAACAAGCTTTAGCGATTTCATTGACCGTGCAAATGCGGTCGCAACGATTATGCAGGCGGACCAGGACATATTAAAACAGCATGAGGCTGACAAAAAGGAGCTTGAGTCGAAACAAAATCAAGTTGAAATAGACCTTGCAAGCCTAGAAAAAATGCTAGCAGATTTAGAAAAAATGAATCAGCAATTGAGTACGCAGAAGGCGGAAAAAGATAAATTATTGACTGACCTTAAGGGTCAAGAGCAGGAAGCACATGATTATGCAATGGATTTACAAGAGCAGGAGCAGATTCTTGCTGCACAAGAGGTAGCATTACAAAAGAGCATAAAATCCGAGCAAGAACGCCAGGCAAAAGAGGCTGCTGCAAAAGAGGCTGCTGCACAACAAGCTAAAAATAATGCATCAAGCGGTGGAGGCAGTGGTTCTTCAACACAATCGAATTCAGGCGGCTTCATAAGACCAGCTGCTGGAACACTCACCTCGGGCTATGGCGGTCGGGATGGTGCATTCCACTATGGTGTTGATATTGCCAAGGCGGGAACTGTACCGATTTGGGCAGCAGCTGCTGGACAAGTATATGTCTCCCATTACTCGGCAAGTTATGGAAATGTAGTGTACATTTTACACAACGTAAATGGTCAGACGTATACAACTGTTTACGCACATATGTCAAGAAGAGACGTGAATGTCGGCGATACTGTGTCACAAGGGCAGCAAATAGGAATCATGGGTAACACCGGTGATTCTCATGGCCAGCACTTACACTTTGAACTCTATGTAGGTAAATGGGCTTATCATGCAGCGATAAACCCAATTCCCACTGTTCCAATTTAATATTGAAAAAAAAGGAAGAGGCTAAGCTTCTTCCTTTTTTTTGCCTGCCATTCACTCATAACTCGTCCACTCCCCACATATAAGTTAATTATCGGGCAGGAATTCGGTGCCTTTTTATTAAATTTAAATGACAGGTATTTAACTTGAGGAGGATACTGGATGAATCGTAAATGGATTGCCCTGTTGATGACGGGTTCACTTCTAACGGGGGCGGGGGGCACCTATGCTGGAATAAAAGTTCTTGAGCGAACGGAAGCAGCCCCCAAACTTGTGGAAAAGGTACCCCCTAAAGAACAAGCTATAAATTCAGAGGGACATACAGAGGATCTTGATAAAGTAGAGCAGGCCTATGATCTCATTTTAAGCCGCTATGTGGAAAAAGTGGATCAGGAGAATCTGGTTGAAGGGGCGATTCAAGGGATGCTTTCCGTTTTAAAGGATCCATATTCCGTTTATATGGACAAGGAGACGGCACAGCAATTCACGCAAACATTGGAATCGTCATTTGAAGGAATCGGTGCCGAGGTCGGTATGGTCGATGGAAAAATTGTCATTGTCTCTCCTTTTAAAAATTCACCTGCTGAAAAGGCAGGCATTAAGCCGAATGATCAAATTTTAAAGGTGGACGGAAAGAGTGTCGAAGGGTTAGACCTAAACAAAGCAACTCTTAAAATACGCGGAAAAAAAGGAACGAAAGTAAATTTAGAGATTGCAAGAAAAGGTTTAAAAGAACCTCTGTCCATTGATGTCAAGCGTGATGAGATTCCACTTGAGACCGTCCACAGTTCCATTAAGAAGCAGGATGGCAAAAAGATTGGTCTTATTGAAATTACCTCCTTCTCTGAGGATACGGATGCGGATTTTAAAAAGGAATTAAAAGCGCAGGAAAATGATGATATTAATGGATTGATTATTGATGTGCGCGGTAACCCCGGCGGACTGTTAGACAGTGTCGGAGAAATTTTAAAAGAATTTGTCCCGAAGGATAAGCCCTATGTGCAGACTGAAGAACGTAACGGGAAAAAACGCCGTTTCTTCTCTACGATTTCCAAGAAAAAGAATTATCCCGTGCTTGTCCTTGTCAATAAAGGAAGTGCTTCCGCATCAGAAATATTAGCAGGCTCGTTGAGGGAAGCAGCCGGTTATCAGCTTGTTGGCGAAACAACCTTCGGTAAAGGAACTGTTCAACAAGCGATGCCTATGGGGGATGGCAGCAATATTAAGCTGACATTGGCAAAATGGCTGACCCCTGATGGAAATTGGATTCACAAAAAGGGAATTAAACCGGATGTGGTCATCAAACAGCCCGCAATATTTTCTACTCATCCGATTCAAGTCGGGAAGCCCCTGGTTGAGGATATGAACAATGAACAGGTTAAGAATGCTCAAGAAATTTTAAATGCCTTAGGATTCGCCCCTGGACGGACAGATGGATATTTTAGTGCTAAAACGAAAACAGCGGTTAAAGGCTTTCAGGAGCAAAATAACATTGAACCAACTGGAAAAATTGACGTTAAAACGGCAGCCAAGCTCGAAGAAGCGGTTGTGAAAGAAATGAAAAAAGAGAAAAACGATTTGCAACTGCAAATGGCGTTGAAGTTGATTACAAAGTAACTGAAAAGCAGAGGCTGTGGAGCGGCCTCTGTTTTTATTTTCTTTTTAATTGGCTCTGTTAATGAAAAATGTTGATTATAATAATTTTAAAATGACTGTCAATTACAGTAACGGGTTAATTTCTAAGGTGTAAAATGATAAAAACATACCATTCCTCATCGTAAATCGCAATTAAATATCAAACGAATTCACTTCATAAATCACAACATAGAGCTTAGAAATTCCCCTAATCTCTTAGTCTATTTTTAATTATATTTAGCTTCATTTAAATACCAAATTTAGTTAATGGAGTAACTAAATTTCTTGAATCATTTCCACTCTGTTTCCGAATGGGTCTCTAAACTCAAAACGTTCAAAACCTGGTATAGGTACTCCTTCAATTATCTGAATGTTATTTTGTTCTAACACATTTCTCCAGTATGATATATCCTCTACTTGATAAGCTAAATGGGCTTTTGTTTTAAATCGGTCAAAACCATCTTCTGTACCTATATGTACATCTCTATCACCGACTTTTAACCAAAATCCTCCACGCCCCTTTAGTGATTCAGGCTTATCCTTCTCAGGTAGACCGAGAATTTCGCAATAAAAATTTTTTCCCTCTGCTTCAGCACCTTTTGGAATAGTTATCTGAGCGTGATGTAAAGTAAGAATCATAAAATTCACTCCCATTATTAATTGAAATTTGGATTGTTTTCCCCTATAGCCAAAAAACTTTTTAAACACTTTCTGAATCCTCTTTCATTTTATATCGCGAAATACAATAAGTGAAATATTGATTAATTATGATACTTGATAAGTATTACCTATGGCTCTGCAATTTCAAAATTAACAGAGCCTTTTAATATAAAAGGTCGTTTTAGCGGAAATAATGTCTACTTTGGCGGAATTATCGGGAATTTCCACGGAAATAGTAGAACAATCAGTGGGGATGGAAAAAACCCTACTGATTGTAGTTTCACTTTATAGTTCTAATTTGGTAAAATAATCTTTAAGAGACTTTTTACATAATAGATTACAAGAAATTTTAATAGAGGCAGGTGGCAGGAAATGGTGCAAATCTGGCTTGTAGAGCTTCTTAAAGGGACAGGCAAGTTATTTCTACATCCTGTTTTATACTATCTCGTTTTCCTTGCAGGGATTTTAGGTGTTATGAGGGTAAAACGTGAACGGAAAAATTTCCATATTCGGGCACATGATGCCTATTTCGAACTCAGGCAGTTGTTTCCGTTAGGACTTCTTGTGGGGCTTATCCTATCTATTGTTGTGGTAGCTGCAGGAATAACTGTGCCATTCGCAGCCATTCTGCTTATTGCAGGATTTACGCTATTGTGGTCACTGACGACAAATATTCGTTTGATGTCACCTGCATACACTGTTGGGGCTGCATTTTTCACCATTATTTTAATCGCAGAAAATAACTGGTCGATCCCACTTTTTTCCAAAGTATTTGATTCAATTAGTGAGAAGGTTTATCCTTCCATTGTCGTTGTTCTTGGCCTATTGCTAATCGCAGAAGGGATCCTTATATTCAAAAATGGAAGCAAGGGGACTTCACCTAAAATTACAAAAAGCAAACGCGGTCAAATAGTTGGTGCCCATGAAGCAAAGCGCCTTTGGATGCTGCCATTGTTCTTACTGATCCCTGGGGATGTACTCCAGCTTCCATTTGATTGGTGGCCGGTCTTCCATTTAGGTGCCAACGAGTATTCGTTGATTCTTGTTCCATTCGCAATTGTTTTTCACCAGCAAATCAAAGGGATGCTTCCGGAAGAAGCGATTCAATTGCACGGCAGAAGGGTGATTGTCCTCGGGGCATTCATCACGCTATTTTCCTTTGCGGGTTATTGGTATCCACTCCTATCCATTGTAGTTGCGGCATTTGCTGTCATTGGTCGTGAATTATTAGCATTAATGGCCTATATGAAGGATGACAGTCTGCCATCTTATTTTTCGAAAAAAAATCAAGGCTTAATGATTATTGGGATCATTCCGGAATCACCTGCGAGTAAAATGGGACTGCAGGCAGGTGAGATCATATCAAAAGCCAACGGCATATTAGTTCAGGCTGAACATACCTTTTACGAGGCACTGCAAAAAAATCGTGCCCACTGCAAGCTAGAAGTCTTTGATACCAATGGCGAAATTCGCTTCGTCCAACGCGCCCTCTACGAAGGCGACCACCACGAACTCGGCATCCTTTTTGTCCAAGAAGAACACAACAGCAAGGAAAAAATTGGATGATGTTGTGATTTTTCATAATTAAGCGGAATTTTTTCAGGATAGAATGGAATGGTTTATCAGAAATAATTGGAATAAAGAATCCCACTAAAAACTAATAGAAAAACATATGAAAAAGGCAATATTTTTTTCATATGTTTTTTATTTTTGATTTAAGGAGAAAGCCGAAACTAATGAAAAGGTTATTAGTAGTACCGAAACCATTGCAACAAGAAAGTATTTACAGCTACCTTTTAAGGTTAACAAATTAAAATGGGTATCCAGCACCTTACTGGGTTTACGCTGATATTGGATTAATAAAGAAAGAAACAAAGTTAATTTTTCAAAGTTCTCCTTCACTTGAAAAACTTAATAAATTAACTGAGATACCCATAGAAGTTCTAATAAAGTTAACTTATTTTGATGATTTAAAAATTACAAATGAAAATAAAAGAGAGTTTAATTTGGTTTATCACTATTCAATTGATGGGGAATATAGCAAAATCTGCCAAGTTTGTTTTAAAGAAACTCCTTATCAACGAAAGGTATGGGATTACAAAACAGTCATTGCATGCCCAATTCATAATTGCTTACTTATAAATAAATGTAGTAAGTGGCAAAAGAAGATCCAGCATTATATTAATCGTTACCACTAACAAGTTTCAGTTTCCAAAAGCTCTTTCCCTTTTTTGAAATCCTTCGTGAAAATGCACAACATTTGTGCAAAATCACTAGATACCTCCCCTATGTCCTACTTCAACAAATAATATTGAAAACGTTTCCTATAAGCTGTATAAATAGTGTATTAAAACAAAGGTGGGAACAACCATGCTACAAAAAGTACAACGCTTTGGCGGTGCGATGATGGGACCTGTCATGCTGATGATTTTTTCATCTATCCTGATTGGTTTATCTAGTATTTTTATGAATTCTGCCATTATGGGTAGCATTGCCGATGAAACAAGTGATTGGTTCAAAGTTTGGAGTCTCATGTATGATGCAGGCTACGCAATTTTTGCCCAACTACCTTTAATGTTTGTTGTTTCATTTCCATTAAAATTGGCAAATAAAGCACAAGGAAAAGCTTGCGTAGAATCTCTACTTATCTACTTAATCTTCAATTATTACATTCAAGGAATTTTGGGATTTTGGGGTAAGGCATTCAATGTTGATTTTAGCCAAGAAGTCGGTGGAACAAGTGGACTCACAATGATTGCTGGAATTAAAACGCTTGATATGAATATTATTGGCGCAATATTGGTTGCGGCAATTGTGGTGTTCATTCATGACAAATTTTATGAAAAGAAACTTCCAGATGTTTTGAATGCCTTTCAAGGTTCTTCATTAGTTGTCATTATCGGAACGTTCGTAATGTTGCCATTTGCCTTGGTCATTTGTTGGATTTGGCCAATTGTACAACACGGATTTATCAATATGCAAGAGTTTCTTTCAAATTCAGGAAATGTTGGGGTATTCTTATTTACCTTCCTTGAACGGATAACCATTCCAACAGGGTTGCATCATTTCTTGTGGGTACCGTTTGATATGGGTCCTGTTGTTCAGCCAGATGGAAATTGGGGTCATTGGTTGAGTCATTTCAAAGAATTTGCTGCTTCAACGAAACCTTTGAAAGAGTTATACCCAACTGGCGGATTTGCCTTGTATGGAAATTGTGCAGTATGGGGAATCCCTGCGATTTCGTTAGCAATGTACAAACTCGCTAGACCAGAAAACAAGAAAAAGATAATCAGTTTATTGTTACCTATCACGATTACAGCGATGTTAACTGGGGTAACAGAACCAGTGGAATTCACGTTCTTGTTTATCGCACCTGTATTGTTTGTTGTTCATGCCTTACTTGCAGCTTTGCTATCAACTGTATTAAGTTTATTCGGCGTTATGGGCTACCAAGGTGGAGGACTGATTGATTATTTTACCATTAACTGGATTCCGATGTTGAAAAATCATTCCAGTACCGTAGTAACTCATATTGTAATTGGAATTATCTTCTTCTTCATTTATTATGTTGTATTTTATTTCTCTATTAAGAAATTTAATATTATGACACCAGGGAGAGCAGAAGAATTGGAGACTGTAGAAGAGGATAATCCAGCTATACAAAATGGCGTAAGTCCATTTGCCACTCAAGCCAGACAAATACTGGTAGCACTTGGAGGAAAGGAAAATATCAAGGCTGTGACGAATTGTATGACTCGCCTTCGAGTAATTGTCGATGAAGAAAGTTTATTAGCAGATGATGAGGTCTTCCAAAAAGCAAAAGCACATGGTGTGGTTCGTAAGGGTAAAGCGATTCAAGTAATTATAGGTATGAATGTTGAAAATATGAAAACCGAATTTGATAAATTATTAGGAAAATAATTGAAAAGAAAGAAGGAAAAAAAGTTGAAAAAAAGTTCAATTGTTATCGCTGGTGGAGGAAGTACATTTACTCCTGGAATTATTTTGATGTTGCTCGAAAACCTAGACCGTTATCCGCTTCGTAGTATCAAGTTTTATGACAATGATGCAGAACGTCAAAAAGTAATTGCGGAAGCTTGCGAAATCATTGTGAAGGAAAAAGACCCTTCTATTGAGTTTCTTCAAACGACAGATCCTGAAACAGCTTTTACAGATGTGGATATTGTCATGGCTCATATTCGTGTTGGAAAATACAAAATGCGTGAACTAGACGAAAAAATTCCGTTGAAGTATGGCGTAGTTGGGCAAGAAACTTGTGGACCTGGAGGAATTGCTTACGGAATGCGTTCTATTCAAGGCGTGCTAGAGTTGGTTGATTATATGGAAAAATACTCTCCAAATGCTTGGTTACTCAACTATTCAAATCCTGCTGCAATTGTTGCGGAAGCAACTCGCCGGCTTCGCCCTAATTCTAAAATAATCAATATCTGTGATATGCCAATTAGTATTGAAAATAATTTTGTAGAAATCCTTGGCTTCAAAAAACACTCAGATATTATTACACGTTACTACGGATTGAATCATTTTGGCTGGTGGACAGATATTCGTGACCAAGATGGGAATGATTTGATGCCAAAATTACGTGAGTATGTTTCTAAAAATGGGTATTTAGTTCAAACAGACCTTGAGGAAAAGAAACAACATAGTGATGAAAGCTGGAATGCCACTTACAAGAAAGCTGCAGACGTTCAAGCACTAGATCCAGATACTTTACCAAACACTTACTTGAAATATTATTTCTTCCCAGATTATGTAGTGGAACACACAGATCCAAATTATACACGTGCCAATCAAGTTATAGATACTCGAGAAAAAGAAGTGTTCTCTGCTTGTCGAGAAATTGTAGAAAAACAAACGGCAGAAGGAACGTATATGGAAGTAGATGAACATGCTTCTTACATTGTTGATTTGGCAGTAGGATTGACCTTTAATACCTATGAAAGAATGCTATTAATCGTTGAGAACAATGGAATTATTTCCAATTTTGACCCAACAGCAATGGTGGAAGTGCCGTGCTTGGTTTCATCAAATGGACCAGAACCATTAGCGATAGGAACGATTCCAACGATGCAAAAAGGATTGATGGAACAACAAGTAGCAGTAGAAAAACTTGTTGTAGATGCATGGGAAGAAAAGTCTTATCAAAAATTATGGCAGGCAATGGCTTTGTCAAGAACTGTTCCAAGCGTTTCAGTAGCAAAACAAATCTTGGATGATTTGTATGAAGTAAATAAAGAGTATTGGCCTGAATTAGTTTAATTTGCAAACGTTCTCCTTTCATTGTGATTGACTTATAATAATGGATGAAAGGGGAATTTTGATGTTTTCAGATAAAATGAATAAGGTATACAATCAATTAAACGAAACGGATTTGCTAATACTTTCAGTAATTTTAAGAAATTTTGAAAAAATACCAACCATAGGCGTTGAGGAATTAGCAAGAATGTGCAATACTTCAAGAACTTCTGTTTTAAGAATTTCCAAGAAACTGGAATTTTCCGGCTATGGAGAATTGCGAAATTATATAAAATGGGAAGTAGATAAGGCTTCTTCAAATGGTTTTGCTTCATCTATTACACCTGTCGAAACAGAGACCGAATGTACTATTTCTGAGTTGAAAAATAATAAGCAATTTGAAGAAGTGGTTGAGAAAATTATTTCGGCAAAAAGAATTTTTATTTATGGGACCGGTCAGGCTCAAAGGAACTGTGCAAATGAAATTCAACGGCTTTTCTTGCAAGCGGGTAAGTATATGTTTGTAATTAAAGCAACCGCTGAATTTCAATTATTGTCAGAAGAATTGAATGAGGACGATTTAGTTTTTGTGATTTCACTATCTGGGGAAATTGAGCGATTTAAGGATGCCTTGCATCTGTTAAAAATGAAGAACACAGCGATCGTTTCGATTACAAGTTTTGGAAATAATCTATTGGCCGCAGAGGCTGACTATCGTCTTTATGCGGTAACGTTGCCTATTCAAATGAAAAATAATAAACTTCACAATTCATTCGTTTCCTTTTTTGCGATTGCTGAGTTCCTTTTCAGAAGTTATTTAGAACATACAGAGTTGATATAGATGATTTTGTTAAAATGATAAAGGGGAAATGTTGATGTTTGGTCTATTTAAAAGAAAGAAAACAGAAGTTTTTTCACCAGTAGATGGTAAAATCGTAAACATAGAGCAAGTAAATGATCCAGTTTTTTCTTCCAAAGCTATGGGAGAAGGAATGGCGTTTCTTCCGACTTCAGAAAAAATATTCTCTCCAATTGATGGAGAAGTCATCAACATTTTTCCAACGAAACATGCTATTTTACTGAAAACTCAAAGCAACTTAGATGTTTTACTACATGTTGGTATTAACACTGTAGAGTTGAATGGAAAAGGGTTTGAAATTCTTGTAAAAGAAGGACAACAAGTAACCAAAAAAACAGAACTACTGAAAATAGATTTTCAAGTTCTTGAAGAAGCTGAGAAGGAAAATACGATTATCCTTGTCTTTCCAGAAAATCATGAAGTCGTCGTTCCAAAATTTGATGGACAAACAAAAACTCATGGAGAGGTTGTTTTTGAGTTGAAGTGAGGATATTGATTTGGAAGGAAATCTCTTCTCGCTCTTTTTCTTTGGTTCTCAGCTCTTAACCCTTGATCTCACCAACCAATACCTAAATCGAAAAAACCACAAAAAATTACGGGTAAAACATATTATACATGACTAATATGTTTCACCCGTTTAATTCTTGTTCAACAAATGCGCCCGTTTGTGAAAGATCCTGTTTATATAGACTTATTGAATTAAGGTTGTTTTGATCAAAGAATAATCTACCATTAATGGCAGCTTGATCTCCCCTCTAGGATCTGTAATTAGAATAACCTTTATTTAATTAAAATATCGCTTTTTTATAAACGATTTCCAAACACTGCATCTTTTGGCATGACTTCTTCAATACGACATAAATCTTCAGAAGTCAGTTCAACTTCCACGCTTCGTTCCAGAAATCGTTAAATCCCCATTTGCAATAGTCCTAGCAATTGCTAATTGTGAAGGTGTACAATTTTTCTCATTAACAATTTCCTTTACTTTTAACAACCAATTCAACATTTTTAGAGAAATTTTTTGGTTGGAGAAGAGAAAGTCTTCTACGTCCGTCTGTTTTTTTTAAAATATTCAAATTTACGCAACTCTCCTGATAAAAAACCTCTACTCAGAGGGCTTAATTCAAGGATTAATAATTATAGCTTTTCTAAAAGTATTTTTTCCGCATAATTATGAAAAAATAGATTTGAATAATGCATTCATATAGTCTATTCCGATTAATTTTGAAAAAATATATTTGAATCACTTTGAAATATTAACAAGTGATTCCGGATGATTATGAAAAACAACAGATGTAAAACACCAAAAAAAAGCGGATTTCGTTCAAAAAATACCGGATTACGACCAAGAAATTTCAGATTAAGAAATCGAAATTAAACGGATTAGCACCAAAAACAATCGAATTAAGTATTGAGAATTCACATTCATGTAGAATGGTTTTTATAATTTAATGGAACTAATTCTAAGTTATTAGAGGAGCTGATGCTTCTCTTTTTCTGTAAAAAAATCTTTTTCATGCATGGGTTTGGTAGTAAAAACTCGAGATAGTTTTTTATCTATTTATGGTGGTGGTGCTATTTTGAAGAATGTAATGGAAAAACTAAACAAAGACAAATTTCCCCAAAGTGAAAAACAGCTAGAACTAATGAAGATACCTGAACCATTTGTAGATGAAAGTTTTGGTGGGTATATTTTACGGTTAGCAGAAAACAACTTCTATCCAACTCCAAAGTATATTTATGAATTTGCTATTAAATCCTCACAAAAAATTTCTGGTAATCCCTATAAAATTGATGCAAATTTAACAAACCTTGAACGGTTAGGAGTTTTAGCAAATTTACCTGAAAAAAGTTTATGGTCTATGCTCTTACCCTACCAAGCCGATAATAGTGATCCAAAGACACTAAGAGAAAAATTTAAAACTAAAACCAGTGAAAAATATTTTAGTACTAACAATCGAATTTGTGTGGAGTGTTTAAAAACAAACAAGTATATAAAAAGGTGGTGGGATATTTTTCTAGTGACAACCTGTCCTGAACATTCATGCTTTCTTATGAATGAATGTCCGGCTTGTCATAAAAAGCTAAAATATAATAGAGCGAGAATAGATATGTGTCAATGTGGTTTTAATCTCCTTAATCAAGAGTTAAAACCTGTTAATGACTCATTAGATTTAAATTTGTCAAAATTAATTCTTAAGGTAAGTAATTATACCGATATTGACCCTGTCGATAATAACCAATTGAATTTTGTGAGTTTTGAAGAATTAGTAGATTCTATTCTTGCTGTTGCAAGATCTTTCTTTAGCAATCGCTATATCACAAGTCCTAATTTTCCTATTACAGATTTACATGAGATTTTAAAGAGCTCTTTAACAATATTTGAAAACTGGCCAAATAATTATTTTAAAACATTAGAAGAAATACAGGAAAAGAATAGTTCAAATAATGATTTAGGAATACGCAGGTTCGGCCATTTTTATCAGTTATTATTTGGTAAAGAACTCAAGCATCATAATGCTAATCTCTCTCTTAAGAGAGGGATTTAAAGATTACTTAAAATCTAACTGGCATTACGGTAACATTAATTTGCTGAAAAGTATAAAAGGAATAATTAAAAAAAATAAGTTTGTAAACCTTTATTTGATCGAATTAAGTAGTATTGAAGATTATAAAAAATTAGAAATAAAACCTATATTCAAAGAAAGGAAAAAGTTTCTTGAGTTAGGGGAATTTGTTACTAAAATTGAATTAGAAAGGTTTTTATTGATAAGTGAAGCCACTATTAGAGAACTAGTAGCTGAAGGAGTTTTTAACCCTGTATCTGGACCAGAGATTGATAAAAACCAAACAAGAATTTACCAAACAAAAGAATTGTATAACTTTTTCTTAACTCTAGATTCAAAAGTAAGTAGTGAAATTATTAATGTTACAAGTGATTTAGTTTCTTTTTCTAGTGCAAGAGCTTTAATAAACTGCCACTATGCTGATTTTTTTAATTATGTATTTTCATCTGAGATAACTATTTTTAAAATTTCAAAGAAAGATGAAGATGTTAATTTAAATCAATATTACTTTTTAAAGAATGAGATTTTAAATAAGGTTAAGCAAGAAATAAACGGTTTTAATATTATTGAACTTGGATCTCTATTAGGTGTATCAAGGCAAAGTGTTCAAAACTGGATACAAAATGAACTTTTTACTTATAAGTTTCATAAGGGTAAAAAAGTAATTAGAATAAAAGATGTAGAAAGATTTAAGAATAAATACATTCCTCTAGTCCATATTCCCATTTTTAATAAAAACGACTATCGTAACACGGTTAAGAGACTCAATGAAATAGGGATTTGTCCGGTTAGTGGATTCACAAAAGATAAGGGTAAAGGGTATCTCTATGTTAAACAAGATATTGAAAAAATCTGTGGATACCAATTAAACTGGTAATTACAAATGAATACAAGAAGATGAGTTTAACAAATGCGTAAAGAGATGGCAAGTTTGTATTCCACCAAGAGATAACCCAATGCAGTGTGAACACTGAAAGTTGCAGGTTTAGAAGAAGTTAATATGACCAAATTCATGGAGGAAAGTAAACCCAAAATTTAAACTTCTTTTTCGGAGAGGGCAATCAATTTATATTATGGATAAAAAGTTTGTGAAGAGATGTATTTAAAGTAACGGGGCAGAATAGCTCAATAATTAATTGGAGATATATGGTAAACTGTGATGGAGGGGGGATTTTAATTGTTAAGGATCTTGAGAATTATCTTATCAGTAATAGTTATTTCTCTAGCAGGATATGGCCTGGTTTCTGGGAATTTTGGGTCTCAACCGATTATGATGTTGTTCTTAGGATTAGCGATGTTGGTAATGGGAATAGAAGAATTTCAAAAGGGACAAAGAGGTTACGGTTTGCTAAGTATACTTGTATTTATATTTATTTTAATAGTGACAATTAAAAGTTCCTTATAGAAGAACGAGCAGGTTACTTTAAAAAGGATTAAATGGAATTTGGATAATTATGTTATTATTAAAAGAGATATTGGGGATAAAATGAAGTTTTTCATAAATTTGTTGCCTTTGATTTTGGTATTTTAGGGGTTCTAAATTATGTGTATTTTGCTAAAGACATTGTTTCAACAGTTGTACTATTATCTCTTAGTGTTATAGTTTCGATATTTAATCTGATAAGAAAGAAAAATACGATTGCTTTATTAAGCATTGCAATTGTAATATGTTTAAAGGAACAATTTCATTATTCTTAAAGAAAGACTATTATAGTAAAAGAATAGGAGGATGAATGAAATGGCTAGAGAATGTTATGAGTGCGGGAACACAAACGAGGAAGAGATTGAGTATAAGACGGTAACTACTGACGAAGGTGACGGGAACGAAAAAAAAATAAAACTTTGGTTATGCATAGATAACGATGATTGTGAAATGAGAGTGTATAACAAGTACTACGCTAATAAGTAAAGAAGGAACAATTCGAGCAAGGCCACAGTGGAAGAAATGTAATTTTGATTTGTGAGTCGTTCTCTTGCAGAAACCTGACGGCAGATGGTCGGATTATTTTCGCATCTGGTCAATTCGGGGATATAAAATAATTTACCTTCTAATAAGTAACGAGGTGCTTTACTTCAATTTGGAGTGAAGCCTTTTTCTTTTTCAAGTAACGAAGCAGTTTTCTTTAAGAAGGATTTTCCTTTAGGCCTCTTGAAGAAACAATACATGATGTGTATCAATGGGGAAAATCGAGACAAAATTCAAAAAGAAAAACAGGTATATCTCGTAAAAAGGAGCAAGAGTTGCTAGCTGCCTGGTTCCAAAAAGAGAAAAAGGAGAGGGGGTAAAATTAAATGTGATCAAACTGTTATTTTATGAAATAGAATATACTTGTAGTCAAGATGATTGGTACTCACTTGTAAAACTACTAATAAATGACTTGACTGTTCAGCAGGCAATATTGGAAGCCTGAAGGCAAGACAATAAATTCCATTTGGGAAATTACTGGGATAAGAGCTAATTTTCCATTTTGTGGCCAGATTATTGAGTAAAAGAATACCTTATTTTAAATAACAAAGGCTTGATACGCCTTAAGATGTTTTAGCTGCTTTCAAGGCAACTAACGAATTGTAGAGTTTGATGCTGCGAGGATCGTTGTCTAGATGAATAAATTGTTTACATGTCTTCAATGTAAAAGCTTATGAAATAAAGGACTTTTTACTCCAGAGTATAGATAATTGAACTTTCCTGACGGTACCCCGATTTTGGGGTACCGTCCACATTTTAACCAAATCCTACTCTAAGCAAATTCCGACACATGAAAACGTTGATTTTACTTCGCTAAGGAGATTTTCCCTTCTCAAAAACGTAGGTATTTGAGACTTGGCATTCCAAGCAATAATTAACTATAAAACTGCTTGAAAACTGTCTTAAAACTCATCTCAGAAACAAATTCTCCTAAAAATTAGTACTTTGAGTTTTGAGATTTCCTTAGCGTATAAAAGCGTTAAAATGTGCGTGCTACCCCTTTTAGAAATCTGAAAGATTTTCAGGATCGCCTAAGGTGGCATCAACCATGTTTTTCTCAAGGAATAAAACGATTAATTTTAGTCTGATAAAGATTCGATCAAAGTGTTCGCCTCGGCCGTAAGCACTTGTTTTGCGTTTGCGGAAATAGACTTTTGCAGTCCCTGATTATCAAGTTGTTTCAGAAAATCTTGGCTGCTCTTAATTGCCTGTGAAATATGCCCTTTATGAAATTGGTCCTCAGACTGTTGGAGACTATTTCTAAGCTGTTTCTGGATTGGAAAGCCTAAGTCCCCGGAATCACCAAATTGCATAAGGGACTGCTTGATCGAATTATACATATCTGCTGCTGAAACTGTCGTCGCTTTGGCAGGAGCGGATTGTGTTGATTCGCCAATCTTGTTGATGGCAGTAACCTTGTAGTAATAGTCAGTTCCAGGATGTAAGCCGCTGTCGCTAAACGAAGTAGTCGTAATCGGTTCTATGTTTATCTTTTTGTATTCCCCATTAGAAGACTCGGAGCGATAGACGTTATAGCTGTCTGCTCCAAAGGAATCGTTCCAGTTAAGGTCAATCGTTTTAATGCCCATTGCCTTGGCTGTTACTGCAGTTGGCGCCTCAGGACTATAATTCACTTCATCCCAGATCAAGGAATTATAGACTAAGCCAGAGATTGGCACCAGGTCGGCAATTGGGAAGTTCGAACCTGCAAACCCATTCGGCGGGCTGACTACCGGAGAATGTCTTAAATTCGTAAGGATCGTAATGGTCATATTGTAAACCGGATCTATGATCGTCAGCGTACCGGTCCATCCTTGGTGTCCGTAGGTGCTTCTGCTTGGACCCCAGTTGAAATAGTAGTAGGCGGCGGCATTTTTAGAGTGCACACGCCAGCCCAATCCAGTTGTTGATGAATCTCCATTAGCCGGATTCGGAGCATATGGCGTTGTAAATTCGTTTGCCACTTTTTTCGTGAAAAATTGGGTTCCGTTATAGATGCCGCCATTAAGCATAACCTGTGTCAACACGCCCATATCGCCGACAGTGGAGAACAGCCCTGCATGTCCGGCGACTCCGGCCATTGAATACCAGGACTTCTCATCATGAACCTCGCCCTGAAGCGTATATTTTCTCATATTTACTGGTGAACCATCTTCCATAGTTCCAAAATTAATATAGCCGTCGCGGGTATTTCCATTTAATTCAGTAGCGGTAATTTGCGACTTGGAAAAGCCTTTTGTTAACGGGTTAAATACAGTGTGAGTTAACCCAAGCTTGTTGTATATTTCTGTTTCGACGTATTGGTCCAATGGCATGCCGGTAATCTGCTCCACAAGCAGGCCTAAAATCATATAGTCAACATCGCTGTAAGCATAAGTAGTTCTTGGTGTGTACATTAACGGGGTTTTGCAAATAACATCAATAATTCCTGTCCGGTCCGTTGGATCGGTAGTTTGATACCATAAAGCACCGGCAGAATTTTTATTTGGGTATTCCGGGTCTGGGATCATTCCGCCATAGTGGTGGAGGATATCTCGAATTGTCACGGTTTCTTTACCGGTGCGCGGTGTTTTATTTAGACCCCCGCTTCCACCAAGTGTCCATTTCCCGGTATATACCGTATAGCTGTCTTTAAAGTTTTCCCAGCCAGGGAATGTGCTGAGCGGCTTGTCAATGTCTAGCTTCCCCTCGGAGACGAGCTTCTGAATTGCATAGTTGGTGGCGTACATCTTCGTGTTGGAAGCCAAGTCGAATAACGAGTCAACTGTAGCTTTCTCCCATTCAGATTCCGGTAGCAGCTGTGCTTGTTGATAGTCGCCATTTATGTACGGGGTATCATACTTTTTCAAATAGCCATATGCCGACTCTTTGACAATTTTTCCATCCTTCACAACAATGACGGCTGCCGCTGGGAAGCCATTTTCGACCTGCTGATTGACATAATCATCAATCCTTGCCAGTTTTTCAGATGAAAACCTAACGTCTTCCGGAGATTTGGCACGTGATAGTTGATCGTAGGCTGTGTTTTGCTGTTTTAGTAAAAACACTTCGTTGTCAATATTGAGGGCTCCTACTTGAAAAATCCGTTCGATGGACGCCAATGACAAATAATATTTATTGTCTTGTTTAAAACCGTCGATGTCATTGAAAACAAGGTCGGTATATTCATTCAGCATATTTCCGGTAACGTTCGAACCAATTCGGTTCCTGTTAACATCGATTTCAAAATAATCGCGGTCATGGAATATCGTTAAAATGTCAGCGGTTCCAACATCTGCGCCATCGAACTTGTACGTATTTTTCCCGTACTTGTAAGTCAGGTTTAGTAAATCTTTTAAATCTTCAACGAAAACATAGCCTTTGTTGTTCTTTTTAATGATTTTTGCTGATTCTATGTGGAGGGGGCTGGTGTATACACGTGGGTCGCCATCTATCAGCCAAATCTCGGCTTTTCCATCTTTCACTTGCACATAACGTTTGTCAGCCGGAAATTTACTGTCTTCTTTCACAGTAAAGCCAAGATAGGCATCATTTTGAACATCTGCAAAATTGAACGTCATTTTTAGACCATAAGAATCGACTGTTTTTTTGGACACCGCACCTTTCACTTTTTGGTCAAAAGAGAATGTTTCCAAATCTCCCTTGTAGTCTCCATTTTTCTTATGATAGTGGATAGTCAACTGAGTGTTCGCAGCTGCAAAACTGGAAGAACCGGCGGGTAAAATCGACAGAATCATAGATAGGATTGTAATCAATGAAATAAGTGCTTTTCTCTTCAAAAAATTCCACCTCTTTCAATTTATTTTTTCACGAGGCAATCAGCAGCGGGAAGCAGAGCATTCAGTTATCCATATTTTTACGGCATCAATTTCGGGTTAGCCTAAGGGAACATGCCTCCTTTTTGAAGTTAATTGGATAATATGTAGATTATCGCTATGTTACGATTATACAAAATATTGTTTCCGATGAAAGAATATTTCGAAACTTTGTTTCTTTTTACCTATAAAAAATTAATCCACCCTTTATAGTAGTTGACGGTGGGGTGCTTTTTCACTATAGAAATGCCAGCCATCCAAGCGAGAGCAGAAAACGATTCCAATCACTCCCAACTGTAATAGAAAAATAGACTCATTTTTCATTAAATTAACAATATTCAAACATTAAATGATATAATTTGTTGTGAATAACAAAAAAGGGAGAGGGAGTATGCAGAAGAATTTATTTTTACGCAGGCTAGCAATTTATTCATTTGCTTCATTAATAGCTGTTGGCAGTCCACTAGTAACAGAAGGACAAGCTGCAACAAAAAAAGAGGTCCAAGAAAATCCTGAATCATCATTGCGTGAACCAGAAACTGGATTTCGTGTATTACCATATTTACAATCTCCAACTAGTACTTCTATGACAATTAGCTGGGTTTCAGAGTTAAATGTACCTGGTACAGTAATAGTAACTGGTCCTGGAATAAAGGCAAAAAAAGTAACTTCTACTCCACATTACATGGATTTAATGGAGTATACAGATAAAGAACTGAAACAGGAATTAACTTATAACAATGGTAATAGCGTAGTGGAAACGCTACTACAAGGCTCATGGTTAGAATCGAATTCCAACTATAAACATTCTGTAACCATTGAGGGATTACAACCAAATACAAAATATCATTATATAGTAAAACAAGGAAAGAAAACCCACACTGCTCAATTTGAAACGTCTCCGGATAGTGAAAATTGGGAGAAATTAAGATTAATTGCCTTTTCTGATACTGAAACAGAACCATATGGAGCATTAGAACATCGTGAGTGGGAATTACATCCAGTAAATCCTTATGCTCCAGGTTCAGAGGAACGTCCTGGTAAAGGTTCTGCTTTTGATACAAAATATGGAAATCAATCTCGTAATGGTATGTTTTTAGTACGTTATCCATTAGATCAAAAAACTGCTTTAAATGAAAACTTAGCCCATATTGAAGCAGCTGACCCGGATGCGTTACTCATTGCTGGTGATTTATCACAGGGTTCAGGATTCCAGCCTGGCTGGGATGAGTTTTGGCGACACTTTGCAGGAGAATATACAGATTTCGCTTCAGAAACACCATTATTACCTGCTATAGGAAACTGGGAAACATTTGCAGCCATTAATGGCGGATATGGCAGTGATGAAGATCGTACACCAGCAGTCATTTCTCGTAATAAGTATCATGAATACTTCGATACTCCTGGTGATGCGGAAAATCCTCAGTTTAAAGATTCGTATTACAGAACAGATATTGGTCCGATTACATTATTAACATTGGATTCAACCAATGGAATTCCAGATGAATCAACCAAAACAAAGACTTTTACAGGTACAGTATACCGTGATAATGACTCTGTATTAAACGAGTCAGTATGGGCAGAACAAGGTGAGGACGGTGATCCGTACATCACTACAGATACACAAGGTGAATTTAGAGCTGAATCTTATAATAGTGCTTACACAAAGCTTTTCAAAGGTATAGCATCCGAGGGTTCAGATTTACCCAACTTTAATCCAGGTACTGAGCAATACAAGTGGGTAGAAGCGCAATTAAAAGATGCACGTGAAAAAGAGCAAATCATTCTAGTGCAATTCCACCATGCTGCTTATTCAAGTGGTGTTCATGGTGCTCCGCCAAATCATGAAGAAGCAGACAACCAATCTGGTGTTGCCATGCGTGTCTATTCACCTATGTTTGAAAAATATGGTGTAGCTGCTGTTATTTCTGGACATGATGAAATGTTTGAACGCAGCTGGGTAGATTTGGATGAAGACGGCATTGGTTTTCATTCTTACGACGTGGGTGTAGCCGCTGATGGTTTACGTGGAGAAAAGATCATTAAAGATGAGAACGGTAATTATGTGCCTCAAGACTACAATACTCACACTCGATGGAGTGCAACTCAAGATGAGGCTGAATTTTGGGCAACTAATGAAAATGGAGTAAAACATTTAATTGATGGTGGTTTACATTACGGACATTTACAAATGGATTTCGAAAAAACTTCCTATGGTGCGGAATTAACATTATCACCAGTGTATATCTTCCCAATCCTGGATGATAACTATGACTTAGTTCGTACAGAACGTCGTGTATATGATGATGTTCAAAAGATTTATTTTGATAAGATGGGAAATATAATACAAAAATAAGTGTCAAATAGCCCCCGCCTCCAAGGAGATGGGGGCTATTTGACGTTTAGAGGGTCTGATTGATTTGTTAGAACATCTAGTCTATCCATCATTTGTCCTATGTGATTTAAATGATCCAACAGATCTCTCGGCAAATGAAATCTGGATTCCGGTAAAAAGGAGATAGATAATTATAAAGAAAGGGTGTGAGGATGATAAAACTAAATCATTTAAATCTGACAGTGACCAATATCTCAGCTTCTCGAAGAAAAGGGAACTTATGAAGAGTTTGACATGATTTTGGCTGCACTCTTAGAAGAGGCGTTCGTAAGAGATTTTGCAATTGGTGAGAAAAACCTGACTCCAGTTAGATTAGTAAATCATTTACTGGTTAACCTTGAACGACCGTTTACTGACCCAGCAATCAAGAAGCCAAACCGAAATCTTAATCATTATATTGAAGCCCAGATTCATGGCGATATTTCACTTAAAGAAGACGTGGAATTGCTTGTTGCAGACCCTTCTTTCAAAAATACTTATGTAGGGGGAATCTTAGAACAACTATGCCTTAAATATTCCATTGAACTTTATTGGCACAGGGGGTTTGCACTTATGATAGATGAAGTTCCACCTGATTTTAGAGGTCCATCTATGCCCTCCTTAGCAAAACGCATTGGACAAAATAATGTTATCGAAGCGAGCACAATTGGAACTGCTATAATGGACTTAAAACGAAATCCTGCATCTTGGAGCGAACGAGAAACTTATAATGAGGTACTTCAAGAATTAAAACTATTGTGGCACGTTTTAGTGAGATATGGAAAGCCATTAGATGAAGGCTACTTCTTTTCTGAATCAAAAGAAAGATTGTGAATTATTATACTTAAAGTAAAGGGTGCTTTTCTTGATTAAGAAACCTTATGGACTGCTGAAAAGTGGCCTTTTTTTTCGTTTAGGAAATTATAAATTTCTAGACTTGTGGATAACTGTTCGATAAAATGTTCGTATAAATATTTGTGGAGTTTTTC
>Ga0213822_1000518_pt1 | contig 29324 bp, 41 predicted proteins | sample MC6MC0908MG_FD_179872 | JGI IMG/M metagenome (GOLD analysis project Ga0213822, IMG submission 179872) | Enriched soil aggregate microbial communities from Iowa State University, Ames, United States - MC6-MC0908-MG | ecosystem: Environmental > Terrestrial > Soil > Unclassified | place: USA: Iowa...
GGGCACCTTCTGCATAATCATTTTCGAATCGAATCATATCAACTACTACCTCCAAATTCTCTCTATCTATTCCTCTATCTTACGCCTGTTGCTTCATTTTCGCTATATCTTAAAGAACAGTTCACAGTAGTTGTTAATTATGAGGTGATGAAATTTTACATATGTACTTCGGAAGAGATCGTGCAAAACAGACCTCCTCCGCTTTTGAGCACGTTATAAAAAATTTGCTCTTAGTTCGATTACTTTGAATCCTCGTAAGCCAATTTACTAGCAATAATCTCCATAATTCAGAATGGGCCACCTTCATTCCCCGCCGGAGCCACAGGATGAGTCACTCGTAGTAGCACTAGAATCAGCACACTGTTGGCTGTCCTGGGAGGAAAGATATGCATCATTAGTTGAAAATTCGTTAGTGGAATGGATATGGTGATTGTGCTCATTTGATTTGCTGTGATTTTTATTTGCATTACTGACGATGCCTATGACAACGACAACTCCAACAAATACGATAAATAAAATCATTTATTCCAGCTCCTTTCATTCATTCTATAAATTGTAACATTAAATCAACGCTCGGTAGTACAGTTCTATGTAAAAGTGGCAATAGATAAAATAACACCACAATCGGAAATGATTGTGGTGTTTACGTTATGATTGCGATTTGCGTGTGGCAGATTTTTTTGAACGATTTCCTTCGCTCGAATTTTTCTTTTGCTCTTGTGTTAAAGCATTTTCTTCGCGCACATCTAAATCATCTGGACTTAAATCTGTCGCTAATTCCGCCAACTCTGACTGACGTTTATATTGCTTGCCCTTTGTCAAAATGATCACCTCCAAGTAGTATTACATTGCCCTATTTGGTTTGATCTATTCCCGCGACGGTATGAAATGATTATTTCTAGCTAAACTAATTGCACCATCTGCTGGTTCAAAAGATGGTGATAAGCTTGTAAATCTTGCTCATATAAACGCTGATAGGTCGCTAGGCTATGCTGTTTGATATAGTCAAAGTCCTTTTCAGGAACTAAGTGATGTTTATGGTTAAGCATCCATGCATTTTCCCAAGCCGTTTGCTCAAATTGAATATTCATTTCATGTTCTTCAATCAGCATGGCTAGTAGTTGTTCCTGACGATATATTTCTTTTAAGGCATGTTGCTTTTTCATCGTAAAGATTTCAATTGTACGTGGAAGTGACGCCTGTAATGCTTGTCGATCCACTGCATGACCTAGCTCATGTAGGGTCATTGTTTTTACATAAATTTCAAGTGAAGTTGGAAGCATTAGTTCATTTCTTGCCTCTACTAATCGTTTCGCATCAAATCCTACATAATCCCCAATAAAGTTATAGCTCATATTAATACCTGAATCATCTTGTTTTATCTTGACCGTCATGTTCACAGCCTGCACGACGGATTGAATTACCTGAAATAGTTCTTTTTCTTTAAGTTGTGTCATTCTCTCTATCCTTCCTCTAAAAACAAATAGAAGCGGATTAAATATATACTACAATTAGGAGAAATTCAACAAATTTATCCTGTGGATTGAGAGGAACTTAACAACAAAAAAGGCGCCTGTAGTTTAAAACTACAAACGCCCTGTGTGTGAAGGGTTTCAAGCTATTTAAAAGTGATTAGTTATTGTTGTTATTTCGACGATTTTGATTGCCGTTGGAGTTGTTACTACGCTGTTTACTGCGTGCTTCTCCACCTTTACGTCCTATTTCTTCATAAAAATCGTCGTCGTGCTTTTCAGAGGTAGCTTCTCCGCCTTTGCGGCCAATTTCTTCATAAAATTCTTCGCCGTGGTTTTCAGCCGTAGCTTCTCCACCTTTGCGACCAATTTCTTGATAAAATTCATGTCCATGATTTTTAGACGTAGCCTCTCCGCCTTTACGTCCAATTTCTTCATAAAAATCACGGTCATGATTTCTGGAGGTAGCTTCTCCGCCTTTACGTCCCGCTTCTTCGACAGTCATGTTTTCATTGTTGTTTCTGTTGCGATTGTTTTGCTTGTTAGCCATTTCTATTCCTCCTAAATATTTTTTTGAGCTTTTTACTAGCTCGCTATTTATATTCCCAGTCAAAACACATCTAAACATATTTTTTTAAAAAATTGATTTTCTTATTGTAATAGAACACTGTTAGGAGCTGATTGTTAACAAGCCCATCAATCATATACATGTACCCTTTCCAATATAATACTAATCTATAGTATGTCAGCGATGATGAAAGAAGGGTGATGGAAAAATGACGACGCTCACAAAGCCATCTATTGGTTTAACACAATTTACAGACTTCACAATGAAGGGAAGTGCAGCAAAGACAAAGTTTGTGAAGGATATAAAATATCAGGGAGAGTACCATCCAATAAAAGATTATTGGAAAGCCTTGCGTGATGGATTAAAAAAATACCATGAACATCGTTTTAATGATACCTATTTACTCGACATCGTGGATAATGCCCTTCCTGCACGCCAGAAAAATTACCAAGAAGCCGTTAAAGCCTATATAAGATTCTTAAAAAATAAAAACGTACAGTGGTTTGAACCAGGTAAGGCGAATTGGTATTGTGACGATTTAATTGTGCGTTCCAATCCTGAGCTCGGTTTAATCATTGACGATGTGCCCTATTTAATTAAGCTGTATTTTAAAGGAAAAAATGAGCGCATCGATAAACATAAATGTCGATCTGCCCTCACTCTTCTAAAAGACTCCCACTATGCGATTGAACATCCAGACTCTGTTAAACATGCCATTTTAAACGTGCAAAAAGGTCGCTTGATTACAGATGATGATTCAACAGACTATCATCAAATTGCCCTCGAATCGGATGCAGCTCAATTTATGTTTATTTGGAATAGGCTCTAGCTAAAATGTGGATTTGGAAAATACCAAATCCACATTTTCATTTCATATAATAGTATTTTTTCTATTCTTAAAAAATAGATGACGTTACAGATTTTTCTCTTTTCTATTTGCTAGGAATAATTTTATTTTGTCGGCAAACCCAAACCAAGCTGGAATAAAAATTGGCATCATCATAAACGTCAAGATCACTAATCCAATAATGACTGCCATCGCTACCTGAATCAGTGTAATAACGCCAGATGGCATTAGTGCAGCAAATGTGCCACCTAAAATAACAGCCGCTGCTAAAATAACGCTTCCCATTTGTAGGCTTGTTGGAATAATTTCCTTCAGTCCTGCTTGTGCTGTTTCGTTATAGCGCATCATCAAGAAAATCGAGTAATCCACACCAAGGGAGACAATCATAATGTACGTAAAGAATGGTACATTCCAACTAAGCATGTCATAATCTAGCAGCTGTTTCGCTATCATTTCAGTTAAACCAAGGCTGGCAAATGTCGCGATCAATAAGCTGGCATTAATAATAAGTGTTTGTAAAAAGGAGCGTGTGATTAACCATAAAATCACGCTAATGCCGGCAAGCATCAGTACTGCACTTCGTATAAAGTCAGCTGAAGAAATTTCTTGTAAATCGATATTACTCATTGTTTTACCTGTTAAATAGACGTTTGCTTGCTGCAATAACGAACTTTCCACATAGCTGTCTACTCGATGCTTGATGTCACGCATAATCGTCATAGCTTCTTCCTTATAGGGATTGACATCCAGAATAATCATGAAGGTTGCGGCATGACGATCATCGGTCATATAGGCATTTAAGCTTTCCTGGAACTCACCCTGTAACACCTCTGCTGGTATAAAGAATGTCCCTGTTTCTTTGTTTGACAATTCATGTAAATAGCCATTTGCATCATCTAATCCTGCGTAGATATCTTCAAGCCCTTCTGCTCCTTCGCCTAATCCATTGCGCAGTTCTACCATGCTATCCTGTAGACTGGTTAATTGTTGCTGTAATTGCTGTTGACCTGCTTTTACCTCAGCTAATCCTTCGGTTAAATTGTGAGATCCAGCCGTTATTTGATTAGCCCCCTGTGCTGCTGTCCCTATTCCTTGGGATAAATCATTGACACCATTTTTTAGAGTACGAGCGCCTGCTTTTAAAGTCACAATGGCTGATTGGGCATTACCTAAGGAAGTATTGGCTTGCCCAAAAGCCTGTGTTAATTGATTAAATTGGGCTGAAAGTGATACAACATCTAATGCATTTAACGGACTTAGTCCCTGCTGAGCAGTCTTTATAGTTGTTTGGATGTTGTCATCTTCTGCTGCTTCCGGGTTTGCTTGGACATACGCATTCATGGCCCCTAAAATACCTTCGAACGCTTGTTTAGAGGACGTGATTAGCTGCTCGATTTGAGAAAAAACGGAACGATATTGTTGAAAGCCCGTATCAATTTGTTGATAGGAGGTTTGTAATTGATTGAGCCCTTGCTGAAGCTCCCCAAGTCCCGCTTCTAGGGATACTGTCCCGTCTATTAAATCGGTAGAACCGTTTGCTGCCTTGTCTAAGCCATTTGTTAATCCTTGTAGCGCGTTGGTTAAATCACTAGCTCCATTCTGTAATTGTATGGTGCCATTTATTAAATTTTGGACACCACTGACATCTTGTTCTTTCGATAATTGATTGGTGGCATCCTGTAGTCCTTTTTGAATGGAACCGACACCCTCCTGTGCTTCTCCTAAGCCCCCCTGTAGTGTATTTGCTTGTTCATTCACATAAAGATCAGCAATACGCTCCCCCTCTGGACGTGTCGGAGAATAGACTTTCGCTACACCAGGTGTATTCGCAATAATGCCAGTTAATTCATCTAATGCACGTAAATAATCAGTGCTTGCGAGCGATTCATTTTGTTGGATGACAAGTGTGGCGGGCGCACTCATACCAGGCTCATAATGTTTTTCAATCAAACTAATTGCCTGCTTCGATTCATATTTGTCATCGATTTCTACTAAATCATTATAATTGAGCCCTCCTGAATAGTGATAAATAAATGGCACAGTGAGGATACAGGCAAAGATAATGCCAACGATTGGTCTTGCAAAGGCGTTTTTTGCTAAAAAACCCCACAGCTTATTTTCAGGATGCTCTGATATAGCCTTACTTGGCCAAAACAGCTTAAAGCCAAGCAATGCCATAAAGAATGGGTTTAATGTCATCAAAACCGCCAATAAGATACAAATGCCAATCGCGATTCCACTAACACTTTGATACAAGGTAAATTTTGAAAAATACAACACCGTAAAGCCTATTAACACAGATGAACTGCTTAGTAATACGGTTTTGCCTGCGGTTCTGTAGGTGTTTTGTATCGCCTTTAAGACATGATTTGTTTTAGCCAATTCCTCTTTAAAGCGAGTAAACAAAAGAATATTGTAGTCTGTACCAATCCCAAATAATATGACAACTAAAAATACTTGTGTAAAGTTAGAAAACGGAAAATCCCAATAATTAGTAAGTAAGGCGATGATGGATAATGATACAGCATAAGCCACCCCTACTGTTAAAAGCGAGATCAATGGAATGATCGGTGAACGGAAAATAATCACTAATATGGCAATGATAAAGACAATAGCAATGATTTCAGTCTTTTTCACACCTTCTTGGGTTGTGGCAGAGAAATCATCCATCACAATATCGGCTCCTGTTACATATGTATCCATTGGTAAATTTTTCACTTCCGCCCTTAATAGCGCTGCCGCTTCACTGGCTGTACCGATCTTTCTATCGATTGACAATTGTGCCATGACGGTTGTATGGTCTTTACTAACCAATTGATTCGCTGCCTGCTCACTGTCTGTATGGAAGAGCGCATTTGTGATAAGAAGCTTATTTGTGTTTAAATGATGAAGGACCTCTTCGATTGCCGAATAATCAGTAGCTGTTAGACCCTTTTCTTGATGAAATACATAGACAAACGAATAGGTATCCTTCCCTTCGTTTTGAATATCGTTTAACAGCTCTGTGCCAATGACACTCTCTAAGTCACTAGGCAATGTGATTTGTCCTTTATCTAGTACAAGTTTTTCAAGATTAGGCATTATCATCAGCATCACGATAACTGTTATCACCCAAAAAACAGGACTCAATATCCATGACTTTTTCATGCTTTTCTTCCTTTCCAATTAGAACTGACTATACTGTATATCAAGAAAGGAAGAGCAAGATATAGACAGATAACGTGATCTGTATAAATTCAGACAAAAATGCAAAATTGTAAAAAAGGTGATCTGTATGAAAAAAAGTGAAAAAACAAAAAGGCAATTAGCCAGTGTCTTAAAAGACTTAATGGTCCTTAAGCCATTAGAAAAGATATCGATACAGGAAGTCATGGAGAAAGCACAATTGAATCGACAGACGTTTTACTATCACTTTGAGGATATTTATGATTTATTGAAGTGGACACTAGAGCGAGAGGCAATTGAGTTACTGGATGATTATAAGGATGAAAGCCTTTGGCAAGAAGGCTATCGAGATATATTATTGTACTTAGAAAAAAATCGAGCGTTTGCGCTTAATGCTATTAACTCCATGGGCCATGAGCATTTTAATCGCTTTTTCCATCAAGAAATATATAGCATTATTGAAGACTTTGTGAAGCAAATTGCGGAAATGTGTCAAGAGGTAGAGAAAAAATATATGAGTTTTGTGACCCATTTTTTCACTGTATCCATTACGGCTGTTACCATTAGCTGGCTACAGGGCGAGCTTGATTTTTCCGTTGAAGAGCTTATTCAAATGGTGGATCGGTTCTTAAGCGACCACTTAGAAAGAACTAAAACGCTATATGGTGTAAATAATACTAGCTGTCTCAAGGCAATCGATATTTAAAGAAAAGGAAGTGCTATTATGAATGCTGAATTGGTGATGCAGGAGCTAGAGGCTCTTGGCAAGGAACGGACGAAAAAAATGTATATGTCAAATGGCGCCCATGAGCCGTTATTTGGTGTGGCAACAGGTGCCATGAAGCCTATTGCGAAGAAAATTAAAATCGATCAGGCTCTAGCAGAAGAGCTTTATGCTACTGGCAACTATGATGCGATGTACTTTGCTGGCATCATAGCAGATCCAAAAGCCATGACTGTGGAAGATTTTAATCGATGGATGGAGGCAGCTTATTTTTATATGCTGTCGGATTATGTAGTAGCGGTTACTTTAGCAGAGGCACCGGTTGCTCAGGAGGTGGCGGATGCGTGGATTGCCAGTGGTGAGGAACTGAAAATGTCTGCGGGCTGGAGCTGCTATTGCTGGCTATTAGGGAATCGCAAGGATAGCGAATTTTCCGAGAGCAAGCTGGCTAACATGCTGGATGTCGTGAAAAATACCATCCACGACGTACCCGAACGTACAAAATCGGCCATGAATAATTTTTTATATACAGTGGCTATTTCCTATGTGCCGCTCCACGAACAAGCAGTAGCAACCGCACAAGCGATTGGTCCTGTAGAAATGAAGCGAGACAACAAGAAAAGCACACAGCTAAATGCTTATGAAACAATTCAAAAGGAAATAGAACGAGGCAGAATTGGCTTTAAACGTAAATATGTAAGATGTTAATCATCCCACTTAAAAGGCATCTATCCTATAAGGATGGATGTCTTTTAAAACAAAAAAAATCAATGAATAATAATATATTTTTATTGAAAATCGATAATTTTATTTTAAAATCAATATATCATTACCAGTGAGGTGTTTTGTATGAAACATAAAAAGGGGTCAACCATTTTCCTAAAGAGTGTGATTATGCTGCTAGGTATCCCTGTATTAGCTTTAGGACTATTTTGGCTACCTGGGATAGCCAGTAGAGATGCAGCGGCACATCCCGAATCCTCCTATTTGTCTTATCTTTTTTTACTCTATGTGTATGCACTATGCATTCCCTATTACACGGCGTTGTATCGGACCTATCGCCTCTTAACGAACATCGACCAGCATAAAGCGTTCTCCAAATCATCTGTACGGGCTTTGAGAGCGATCAAAAATTGTGCTCTCACTATTGGAGCCGGCCTTGCGCTAGGTATTGCATCAATTATGATAATGTTTACTGGCAAGGAAGATATTACAGGAATTATTACGCTGACACTTATCAGCATCTTTATAACCAGTACGATTGCAACCTTTGCAGCCGTTCTGCATCGACTGCTCCAAAAAGCCATTGATCTCCAAAACGAAAATCAATTAACCGTATAACAAAATGGCACTACCAATCTTGACTGGTAGTGCCTTTTAATGGGTTAAAACTAATTTCCTATAAAAACATATCAAAATTCTCTTTTCAATAGTATAATAATTACATATTTTGAGAATTGGAGGATTTATATGAAGAAATTGGTTTTGTTGATGGCGATGCTTACATTATTTTTCACCACAGCCTCTATTGCGAGCGCACATCCAGGGCGTTTAGATAGCAATGGCGGTCACAACTGTTCTGACAAATCAAAGGCTAAAGGGCTTTGTTCTGGCTATCATTATCATAATGGCAATGGTGGCAATGATGCAGGGTCTTCTTCAGGCGGTCAAAGTTATTCTGCGCCAGCCCCTAAAGCAACTGTAGCACCTGTATTAACGAAGGTTGCTGTCTATTTAAATGACGTGAAGCAAAATTATACGCCTAGCGCTTATATGAAAAATGGCACAACCTTAGTGCCAATGAAGGCAATCTTTGAATCTCTTGGGGCAACGGTTAGCTATGATAATGCAACAAAAAAAGTAACGGCAACAAAGGACAGTAAAAAAATTGTGATTGGTGTGGGGAATAAAACGGCTTATGTTGATACAAATGGTTCTGCATCAACAATCACACTCAGCCATCCTGCTGAAATATATCAAGGTACAACAATGGTGCCTTTACGCTTTGTCAGTCAAGCACTTGGCGCAAATGTAACATTTGATGAGGCAGCACTTGTTGTTTATATCTCAACTAAATAATGGACAAGTCTTAAGCAGTATGCTCCTACAAGGTGCTGCTTTTTTATTGTTTCTTAAAGTTAAAATCATACTTCTTGTTGATTTTACCAGCAATCGTTTCTAGAAATAAAGCCACTGTCATATTCTCGACTTCATTTGTATACCATGCTAGCTTTGCACCATAGTTCTTTTTATTATAATTCACTTCTAATGGCCAGAAATTTTTTGTTTTATACGTATAATCAAATTTTACATAGAGTTGCTTACCATCGGGACATTCCATCACCACCTGGTATAATGGATTTTTTCTTTCTTGTTCAAATTTTACTTTTCTTATTTTGGTTAACATCAAAACCCCTCCTCTCTTCTACTACATTCGACAAAATTTTGAAAAAACCTTTATTCAATGAAAAAGGATAAAGCTCGTGATGACATAGGAGCTTTATCCTGCACAATTAGTTGGCTATAAATTTGTCGTAATAGCGTTTCAGCATGGTCGCCATTTGCTCTCTTGTTAAGGCGCCTGCTGGATTCATGTTCTTACTTCCATCGCCTCGGATAATGCCTTCGCTAATAGCCCACTCCCAAGCCTCTTTATGGGCTGCTCCCACTTCTCTACTTGTTTGTAAACTAGCTTTTTCAGCTAGTAAGCTTTTCAACGTCTCTATTTCTTGTTTTAGCTCATTATATTGTGACACAGTTAATCCCTCCTCAAGCCCATTTTTAATATCTTGCTGGAACTGTGCTTCTGTAATCCCCATACTTTTTAAATAGTCAAAAGGATCTTTGTGCGTAGTGCCTCCTAGATTTTCCGCAATCCATCGATGTGACTTAATGCCGTTGCCGCTACCATCTAAAACAGTGGGAATCCCTGCCTCTATCGCAAGCTTACGTAACAGCCAAATATAAGCCGCATAGTCCTTTTTAAATTGTTCCTTATCAGCAGTCCGTGCCAATTCCACCTGGGCATAGCTATACGGATTTCCCTTTGGTCCACAGCCATATTGCACGAGATTGACTGGGGCTACTTGTACGATTCTTCCACCACCGCCTACCCAGTGAGAAACAAAGGCATTGGCTTTATTTCGATTCATATAGGCAATTTCGTTTTCCAATGCATTTGGACCTGTATTGCTGCCATTACCTGATTCATGCGCCACAACGTATTTGACTGCCGTTAGCGCTTGATTCGGTAGCCCTGACATCATCTGTTTTTCAATAACATAACTCATGTTGCACCGTCCTTTCCTATTATTTTTAGCGACTGACGCTATGTTATTCTTTTCTTCTTTTTGGGTTTTTTAGGGTAAACAACAGATAATTAGAGGTTCCTTTTGAGGCTTATTAGCTTCTTTTCGCGCTTAAGGCTACTGCGATCGTTTCACCTCTCTTTCCTCGAAGCTATGAAGTGTGAATGTCACAAGGACATCCACTTACTATTAGTAAATGCGCGCACAAAAGTGTTTTCTAGTTAGTTGTGCTCTTTTACTATTTTTTCATTATGATTTTATAACCTCTTTTCTCGCTTCCAAGCATTGACAAAGTATTGTTTTCTGTAGTATTTTAGTTCTTCTAAAATATTGAAAGCGAGGAAAGAAAGTGTGCAGGCAGTAGAGATTATTCGTCAATTACCAAGCTTACACGGCTTTACACAGCTAGTGAAAATTAACAAAGGCTATTCACCTGATAGCAAGTATCTGGTAACAGTTGGTGAAACGCGCTATTTGGTGCGCTTGTCAGATCTAGCACATCATGACAAACGTGCAGTAGAGTTTTCCTTGCTCCAAGAGTTAGCAAAGCAGGGTGTAAGAACACATAAAGCCGTTGACTATACCTTGTTTCAGGAAGCCAATATATCCGCAATGGTCGTTAGCTTTTTAGAAGAAACACCAGCAGATGAAATTATTCAGGAACTTTCTGACTCTGAGCAATTCCACCTTGGTCTTGCGGCGGGGAAAGAATTGAGAAAAATACATCAAGTGAGCCCTCCGCAAATAATTCATTGGGAGACAACACAGCTCAAAAAGTTTTCTACCTATTTGAAGGTATACCAACAAGATGCCTATCAACTTCCACAAGAAGCTAAACTATTGCGCTTTATTGAAACGCACTTACCACTATTAAAGCAACGCCCCATCGCCCTGCTTCATGATGATTTTCATCTTGGTCACATTATTTGTAAAGGTCATACTTACAATGGGGTGATAGATTTTAATGGCTATGATGTGGGTGATCCTTATCATGACTTTTATAATCTTGCCTTGTTTAGTAGACGACAAAGTATCCCCTATTGTATTGGGCAGATTGATGGCTATTTTTCATCTGCACCAGACGATATGTTTTGGCAGTTATATGCTCTCTATGCAGCAATGACGGTCTTTTCAACCATTGTTTGGACTCGTCACTATGACCCACGCTCCTTTGACGATGCGTTGGAAAGAATTCACATGATTTTACAGGATCATGATAACTTTTCATCGATTAAGCCTTTATGGTATGCGGAAAATTTATTCACTCCGTAAGAGGGCTAAAATTTTTTGTCGTTCTGCTGCAAAATCAATTGGTGGCTGAGATTCTTGTTCCTGATCACCACGCTGCTGAAACCACTGCGGAATGATTTCCCGTCGTCTGGCTTTAGAATGTGATGACACTTGCTGCTTTCGGGCTTGAAAACGCTGCTGGTCGATAGCAATATCTGCAAGACTCTTTATGTTCTGATGGCACCAATTTTGTAAGATGCTCTCTACATACCGCCAGCGTAAAACATTATGCTCCACCGCTAGCTTCATCGCATAGATGACCATGTCCTCTGAAAAAATAGTGAGCCAATGACGAATTTTACTAGCAATATAGGCTGTTTGTTTGCCAAAGCCTTGTTGCCCATAAAAGTGGTAGGCAGTGTTAGTAGACTCCTTATCATCTTTATCTTTTAGTAATTGATTATTTAGTAAATTATTATTTAGTAGTGTGGTCTTTTCCGTCGATGGTACGACCGTTGACGAATTTCCCGTTGACGGTATAGCAGCACGTTTTGATGCTTCATAGACGAAAAATTCTACCCTACCGAACTTGCCGTCTTTTCCTCGTTCCTGTACTTTTTGAAGATAGCCCGCCTCTATGAGTTCGTCCAAAATTTTGGCTGTCGCTTCCCGCCCACATTTACTACGTATTGCTAAATCTGCAAGACTAAATGACCAATCATCTGGCAAAGACAGCATATAGGCAAGCAGACCCTTTGCTTTCCAGCTTAATTGCTCATCATTTAAAAAGGCTTTATCCAAAACCACATAATTCTCCTTTTTGGCTACTCGATAAATCATGACGATCCCTCTTTCCATCTAATGTCCTTTCTAACTATATAAAGAAAATTTTTAAAAATGGGACATAAAAAAAGAACATGCCATGAAGCATGCTCTTTTAAGCAGGTGAAAAAATTTTTTTAGCGAATTCCTATAATAACAAGCGAAAGGTGGTAGAAAGAATGAATTTTGTAACGTCCCCTCTTACCAAGAAGGTGAATAATGTTTTTATTCATGTCCGAGATTTACGTCAATCAGCAGAATGGTATAGCCAACTTCTTGGTCTGCCCTTTTGTGAAGAGAAGGTAGTTTCGCCTGTCTACAATTTACCCATTTCCTCTGAGACGGGAATTACCTTAGACGATCACACATTTGATCCTGGCTTTCAGTTACAGCCGTCCAAGCATGTGTTGTTTAATTTCTACACAAACAATATTGACGATGCCTATCAGTCTATGAAAGACAAGGGCATTCCGATTGTTCGGCCTATAGAACGTTTTGATGACTTTGCTTACTTCAACATTCAAGATTTAGATGGAAATATAATCATGATCTGTAATGGGTAATGCAAGCAGCAGAAGCAAACAATTGCTTCTGCTGCTTGTTATTCATAAAGCTCTTTATAGACAATGACTTTTAAAGCTGCAATCTCTTCATCGGATAATTTGCCTTCCACCATTTGTAGAGCTTCTTCCTGCGTCATCGAGCCGTCCTGCAATTTTACACGCATGTCGTTCAAATCGGTAATGCCCACTTTTTGAATTAAGACTTTCGTTGCCTCTTCTTTTGTCGTAAACGGTAATGTACTGCTATCGACCGTTTTCGCCTCTTCCATATAGGCTTTTAATTGTGGGTCATTTTCAATGGTATTTTTGATTTCTTCCTTTTGTCCGCTATTTTCTAATTCTGTCGACAAGGTATCTACAATTTTTTCAGAGGCAAATTTTGTGCCGAAATGTAGTACACCATACCCCACTACACCAACAAATATAGCAATTACCACTAGAAATTTAATCAATCTCAACTACGCTCACTCCTTTATACACGTTCATCATACTATATGGAGCGGTTGTTGAGAAACAATTCTCCCTAGAAATTATGTAAAAAAACCCCATCTTTGAAGATGAGGCTTATTTAACGTATTTCAAATACTTCCGCACAAATTCAACAATGTAGAGAACTTCCTCTTCCGTCATCGTTAGCAGCTTGCAAACACGTTGTAGTCTAGCAGGTAATGCTAATTGCTGACGTACCTGATGAATATACATATATTTGCATTTCCGCGGATTTACTTTGTCTCGTATTTGCTTATATCGTAGATATGCATAGCGGGCAAAGGCGTTGAGCATCTCCCGCTCCAGCTCATCACGCTCCCTCTTTTTAGCAGCCTCATCAATGATGTCCGTGTCAAATATCTGTGTACCATCTGTTAATTGCATAGTACCACCTCTCTATTGCAAATGTACTCCTCTCTATTAAATGCAACAAAAAAAGCCACACCTAGGGTAGATGTGACACTTTTTATGATTTTTATATGTAATGATTGGTGGATAGAATTCTAAATGTGACGGATATACTGTCTAATCTGACGGATACAACGCTCATTTTGATGGATAGAATCGCTTAGAATGGATTGCTCATTTCAAATCGGTGGATAGAATGCTAAATGTGACGGATATACTGTCTAATCTGACGGATACAATGCTCATTTTGATGGATAGAAATGCTTAGATTGGATTGCTCATTCAAATCGGTGGATAGAATGCTAAATGTGACGGATATACTGTCTAATCTGACGGATACAACGCTTATTTTGATGGATAGAAATGCTTAGAATGGATTGCTCATGTAAATCAGTGGATTGAATGCTAAATGTGACGGATATACTGTCTAATCTGACGGATACAACGCTCATTTTGATGGATAGAATCGCTTAGAATAGATTGCTCATGCAAATCGGTGGATTGAATGCTAAATGTGTTGAATGCAAGGCTTATTCTTAATTGATGGCTGCTATTAGTTTCTTAGATAATACATAAAGATTGCTACGATAATGTTTGGTATTGCTAATAGTAACGCATTATTCATGAGAAGATTGCGTTCGTTTCTGTCTTCATTGGTTTCTGTTGCGAAATTGGCTCGCATTCTATCTCCGCTTGCGATGGCTCCTGATAATAACATGGCAGAAACGATGAAAATTCCACCGAGTAGCCCTGAAAGCAAATGGGCTTTCTCTGTACCCCATATGAGAATGGAGCATATAACACCTAGAATGGACAAGATGGTGCCAATGCCTATATACTTCATTTTCAGCCCCCCTTCGTTTATTATACGGCTAACTGCTCTTTTTCGTTTCAATAAATCCCTATGTACCTATACAATATTTTTCCTTTTCCAGTAAAATAACTATAAGGAGGGAGGCTATGCAAATGAAAGACAAAATAAGAGCATTAACGAAAATGACCTTAGATGATTTAGTACATAATAGATATGAGAAACTTCAACAGGAGAAGATATTAACAGAGGATACTGCTATATTTATGCAGGAGGTTTTCGCCTTGCAAGGTACCTTAACATGGCCGCTGGATGAAGCTTCCGTAGCTATTGATGTGTATGAAATGAATGACCAAAGTTGCTTTACAACAGAAATTCGCTATTTATGGTTTGATGATGAAGAAAGTGCTGTGGTTCTTTTTTGCAAGGCCTATACAAATGCAGATCAAACAGAGATCACTGCTTTCATGATTGATACGGTTGATGCCTAGTATAGTATCCGCGCCAAACGTTCATAGTAAGTATGGTGTGAAACTCACGCCGAATCATACGACGGAGGGATCAATTTATGAATGGAATTCGTGAAGGTTTAATCCCCACTATACTCGGGTCAGCTGTTACGGCGGCAGGCTATGCAATGAAGCAAAAACATGGCTCTAACAAAATGGTGGCCAATACGATTTTTGGCTTTGGCTTAGCACACATTGTGTTAGGTGCGATTGACCTGGTAGAGCATCGTCGTTAACGAGAGAAGGGCACGCAATGTGCTCTTCTTTTTTTGTATTTTTTTCTATTAAATGCTAACATTGTCATAAAAGCTTAAGGAGTACAGTGATGGCGACAATAGAAGATTTTACAGCACTTGATATACGAATTGGCACGGTTTTAGAGGCGGAGGAACTGCCAAAGGCTCGGGTTCCTGCGATTAAAATGAAAATTGATTTTGGTGAAGAGCTGGGCATTAAACAGTCTTCCGCACAAATTACGAAGCGTTATACACCCGAAGTCATTATTGGGAAGCAAGTAGTGGCGATTGTTAATTTCCCGCCACGTCGCGTTGCGGGTTTTAAGTCAGAGGTATTAGTCATTGGTGGTGTACCTGTGGAGGGAGATGTAATCCTGTTAACGCCCGATCAGCAGCTGCCCAATGGAACGAAAATACAGTAAAAGCCTCTCGCATTATGCAAGAGGCTTCTTTTTCTGAAGTGGTATCCAGATTTCACTTGTAAAGGTTGGTGAGGAAAAATCCGTGCTTGTATGGCGCACGATTTCTGGACCAGCAACCTGTTCATAGCCAGATGATGGGAACCACTCCGCATAAATGCGCCCCCATGTTTCCTGCAGTGTTTGTGGGAATGGTCCAACCGCTTCAAAGACAGCCCACGTACAAGCGGGTACATCCAACTGTGAAAAATGGTGAGCCGTTTCGGTTGTGGCTACGCCGATATAATGATCAAGCTCGCCCTTTTCCTCCATTCTGCCCTCAGAAAAGTTTGTGGAGGCTTGGATGATTCCTGTTGGTTCTACATTCGACAGCTTTTTTAGGTGCCCAATATCCTCCATTGTTAATGCACGTGCCATTTCAGTTATCGCTTGATTTTCTCCTTGAAAGACGATAGGTACTCTTTTCATAAGACCCACGATGTGAAACGCTTCTTTTTGTTCGAGTCGGTAATTCATTTCACAACCTCCTTGTATGGTAAGTTGGAAGGTCATTCGTGGAAACGCTTTTAGGTGCTGACCATTTTGCCTCGCCTCCGATGGTGTGATGCCATGCATTTGCTGAAAGGCTCTTGTAAATGCATCTGCAGAGCGATAGCCATAACGAATCGCGATATCGAGAATTCTCATAGATGAATCTGATAGTTCCAGTGCGGCAAGCGTCAGACGCCTACGACGAATATACTCTGATAGCGAGATGCCTGCTAGAAAGGAAAACATACGTTTAAAATGGTATTCCGAGCAATAAGCTAATCTCGCAGCTTCTTGCACATCAATTTCCTCTGTTAGATTGGCCTCGATATACGTAATCGCCTCATTCAACCTTGTTAAAGAATCCACTTCTATCACCTTCCTTATCTTTACTTTAGCAGGAATAGTAGCCCTTCATCCGACAATTGGTGCCCCATTTAGTCGCCTTCCAAAAAATAATCTATCGAGCAGGCAGATAACTAGCTTTTGAAGCTACTTTCACATACATATAATAGTGTAAAGCTAATTTTAGCCTTACACCTCCTGACTTGATACTTAGGGTCACTGCTCGCACAGTGGCCCTATGAAAATAAAAGATCATTGTGTTGCATCATAATTTCCGTTACAATATTTGTAAAAATAGTCTATTGAGCTGGAGGCAGCAACATGGATCGTCTTTTCCAGTGGTACAAGTATTTAAAATACATACTCATTCCTATAATTATTTTAAAATACTTTCATGATGGGGATCTACCGAATGCGCATCCTCTAATCATTCTTGAATATGCTCTCCTATTTGGGGTGAGCTTTTTACTCATTATTCTACAGGATTTTTTCGCCATTCGTAAAAAAACAAAATTCCTACTGCGTCTCATCATACTGATTATTTTACTGTTTTTGGCTATAACTGCCATTGTCTATCAAGCGATAATGTCTATTATTTTTTCAATCCTACTACTAGGCGTGTTAGGTACGGTACTTTATTTACATAGAAATGATGAAGGAGAACAATAAATGGTGAATAGTAAGCGATTACTTTTAATCATCGGTTGGGTCAATGTGGTAGCTGCCCTTCTCCTTTTCCAAGCTTTTTGTGGGCTCATGGCTATCTGTATGGGGTTTGTACTTAAAAAAGGATTATCAAGCACCAACCCATGGGCTGGTCTTGATAGTAGTTGGTATCTTGAGTACTGTTATAGGTTGGTTGCTCAATCACTTCTATATGTAAAAATGACCAAGAACCTAGATTCTTGGTCATTTTACAATTAGCGATAACTATTATGTGTGGGTTCAAATAATGCTTCGTCGGCGTTTCGTACAAGTGAGAAATGATCCACATTGTAATGGCCATGTAGGATGTCGTTATGGTGTGCAACCGTATCTTCTGGTGATAAGTAGTCGGAACCATTTGTTGAATGGCCATCTCCCACTAAAGTGACATCAAAGCCTTGTATAGTTGCTGCTCTAACTGCTGTATCCACGCAATGCTCGGTTTTGCAGCCCATCATCACCAAATGCTCTACCTCATTGGCCTGTAAGTAATCGAGTAATCCCGTCCTATAAAAAGCGTTTGTAGCCAGTTTATCAAAATAAACAGCGGTAGTAGGTACTTGGATCGCTTGATGTACTTGAAAGCCTTCCCCTTCTCCACCCGCTACATCCTGATCACGTACAAAGATAATATATGCCTCTGCCTCAATAGCTTTTTGAATAACGGCATTGATTGTTTTAAGCAATTCATCCTTGCGATAGACGGCTTGTTCATCCTGATTTCCCTCGATTAATTCTTGCTGTGCATCAATGACCACTAGTGCTTGCTTCAAAAGCATCTCTCCCTTATCGTTTGCTAACAATATTTTACCATTAATAGTTAATTTCTGATATGCATTATTTTATAACTTTTGAAACCGTCATACCATCCCCAATGGGTAAAAGAATCGAATCCAGCTGCGGATGATTAGCCACTGTGACATTGAACTTTTTCATGATGGCTGTATAGCGCTTGGGTGTCGCCATAGGGTCTGCTACACTGCCTCCTGCTAGGACATTATCTGTCACAATGAATGCACCAGGGCTTGCTAGCTGTATGCAATAGGCTAAATAATTTTCATAGTTATCCTTATCAGCATCAATGAAGAAAAAATCAAAACACTGTCTCGTTGCCACAAGCTTTTCAAGGCTATCCAATGCAGGACCTGTCATATACGTTACCTGCTCGGCAAAGCCTGCCTTGGCAAGATTTTTGGCGGCTAGCTGTGCATATTTATCCTCTAACTCTAGGGATGTCAGTTTGCCTTTCCCTTCCATTCCTCTCGCCAGACAAATACCACTATAGCCGCCAAGAGCACCAATTTCTAAAATAGCCTTTGACCTAGTAATCGATACAAGCATCGTCAACAGCTTTCCTGATGATCGAGAGACAGAAATAGCAGGCATACCATTTTCGGCAATAGAGGACAGGACATCCTCTAATAGGGCATCGTCCTGATAAAATACCTCATCCATATAGTTATTCATTTGTTTCATGTACGTTATCTTCCTCTTGTAGACTGTCGTTGGTTTCATTTTCTTGAATATCAAACAACTGGCAAAATTCTTGGATAACTAGATCGATGGCTTTTAATTCACCGACTAAAATTTGCTGAATCGATTGAAATTCTGGCTGTTCTAATTGCTGTTTAATGGTAGCTCGCTTCACATGCAGCATCTCTAAAAATGAAATCGCTTTGCCGCGTCGGAACGTTTTTGCTCCTCGCTGTGGCGCGCCTTCCATGCCTCTGTGGCGTCCTCCACGGTGATGTCCCTCTCTCATATGCTCTCTAAATCCAGATCCTCTCATTTCTAAAACACTCCTTTTGTATACATTTGTATACATTAATTTAAACTGATTGTATACAAATGTATACAAATTGTCAATTAAACATAATGCTTTCATGCTTCAACATATGTTAGACAATAGGGTAAACGTATCGAAATGGAGGTTAGATGAGTGAAAAGGGTTATAAAATATGTGTTGGGCATCGGTACATTATTGATACTGTCAGGCATATTTTTGATTGGGGCACAATCTCACTATAATCAGAAGGAAATTAAAATTGCCAGTAAGCTATGTCTTGAAAATGGCGGACAGCCTACTATCATCCGCGATTATTTGGCTTTGAATTACTCCTTTTCATGTCAGAAGAACTGAGGTAGTACATATATGGATAGTGAACTGAGTTGCTAGAAAATCGAGTAAATTTCATCTATCTTTCAGGCAAATGGCTAGCTAACAAGATTACTTTTACATACAAATAGTAGGGTAAAGCAAATCTAGCCTTTCCACAGCTCTCCTGTTTTGAGGTCACTTTTCTTGGAAGGTGGCCTTTTTTGGCATGAAAAAAGACGTCATGTCGACGTCTTTAATGTTTGATCGATATCCTCAATCAACCTATCCACTTGTTCCTTTGTTATCTTGATGACATATAATTCTGTCGTTTCGATTCCATCAAGGCTTGTTAGGTGTTTAGGATATTGATAGTTATTTGATATCTCCTTGTCCATACAATCACCTCTTCAATAGATATATTCGACATAAAGTATAGCAAACCTTCTATAAAAAGGAAAATAACAGTATATTTTTTCACTAAAATAGCTATCATTTGGACGATTTAGGATAAAGAATGGTTAAAGCGATAAGTCCATTTAGACTATCCGTGTGTAAAAGTGCTTATTGCTTACCAAATTTCGCAATTTTTTTGAGGTAGAAAAATCCGATGGAAACAATGATAGCTCCATAGACTTTCAGCATCACATTTCTAACAGGCGCCTCCTCTATGGTTGTACTGAGAAAGGCACATCCTACGACAATGATTACCATCCCCATGATGGTATGAATATATTTCACTATATTTCCCCTTTTCTAGTAGGCAAGTCCGACGCGTGTTCTCAAAAATTCCTCACTGAAGATTTGTTGGTAGGCAAAATCTGCTGTATCCGCTACTGAAATTTCGCTACCTCCCTCTGGCAAGAAGTTGCGTTCAACGCGGTAGTTTCCTGTCCAGGCCCCATCAGGTAAATAGGTAGGACAAACAATTGTCCAATCCATTGCAGATTGCTGTAGCTGTTCGAATACACGTTGGTGCTCCTGTGCAGCAAAGGTCGATTTTCGTTTCGATTCCGTTGATTGGTAACGAAGAAGAGTCGGCGTTACACGACTTTGTAGAATCCCTGCTGTTCCAATCGTAATGATTCTTGTCACCCGTTGCTTTGTCATCGCTTCAAGAATCAATGGTAAGCTAGCCGATAATGTAGTGCCTCCATCTGTATTTAATGCACTCACCACCACATCCACATGATGCATTGCCTGCTCGATATCCTGCTTGTTTAAAACATCCCCTTTCATTACACACAGCTGTTGATGATGGTGCGGTAATTTATCGGGATTTCGGACTAATAGGGTGACCTCATGCTGATCCTTTATTGCTAGTTCTACCAAATGGCTGCCGACACGTCCACTCGCGCCTAATATTAATATTTTCATTTCTCTCACCTCTTTATCATTATATTACAATTCCCTTTATATGTAAAAAGGCACAGATCACAGTGCCTCCCCTCTACTATTCACGCTCTAGTAATTGAACATCAACCATAAATAGATGCATATTATTCTTTTCAGCTAGCTCATCGATAATCGATTGAATTTCACTTTCTGTACTTACATCAATTTCTTCCCCATCGTGTAATTGAATAGTGATGACTTGATGCGCTGGAGAGTCTATTAGATAACCAACTGTACTATCAGGCGAGTAGCCTGCCGACCGTATCGCCTGTAACACTTGTTTTGTAAAATTCGTAGCTTGTAATTTTTCGCCAAGCTCCTCAGCATAGGGAGTTGCTCTTTCGGTGCTCGGAGCTATAGCTAAAGGCTCCCTTTGTGCCATCCACAATGACATCACAACCAGTAAGCACATGAATAAAAAGAAGATTTGCAGGACACTTTTCATACACTCGCTCCATTTCTCCATGAAATTTACAGGCGGAAGTCTAGCAATCTTTTGCCCTGAAATTGTTATTATTCTCACAGCTATGTATGGCTATTTCTCTCTTTTTAATTATTAAAAAATAATTTTCTTTTTGTACAAAGGGCAAATTACCAAGAAGTTTTGTTTGTGGCTTCATAGATTAGAAATGTAAAGGTTAGCGCTACCATTACTAAAAAACTAACAAAAAGGGAGATTAAAAGATGCAGGATAGTAGATATAGTCAATATATGAATTGGAATCATAAAAAAGAAAAGTGCTGTGAACAATATGTAAAATGCTATTGTCATTTAGAAAAAAAATGTGAACACAAACAAGAAGGATGCAAATGCAAACACAAGCATGAGCATTGCAAATGGGAACAGAAGCACCAGCGATGTAAGTGTCATGAAAAGGATGACCATTGTAAATGGGAACATAAGGAGGATTCTTGCTCTTGCAAAAAAGAGGAGGAAGATTACTACTACGAGAAGGATTATTCCAAAGATCACAAGTGTAAAGGCTGTATTTGTCATCTATTAAGATGCTTATCTCCTGGCACTTTGGTTGATGTTATTTTAGCAGGTGGCGGTAGCTTTGCAGGAATTTTATTCATCAGCTTAGATCCTAAAACTTGCTGTGCTACATTCTTAGAGGTAGATGCTGCAGCAGCAACACCACTTATCATTGATTGCCAGCAAATTATTGCCATTAGAAACGCGTAACTGTTCCATTATCCTACTTGACACCAATTCATATACCATAATCCTACCACTATAAGCACATTTAATCTTCTGCCAGGTTCGTGAAACCATACCTGGCAGAATTCATATTTTTTCAGCTATTCATTGACAATGACTTTGACAATGGGCTCTAATTTTCCTCTATTCACATCGCCAAGATAATCAACATCTACTACGACAGCTCGTGGCTCAAAACGTTGGATACATTCAATGAGGCGTTTTGTGTTTATTTTCTTCATACGCTGGAAGGGTTTACGAATATCAGACCTTGTCACATATTCGCGGATTGGACAAGGAATCGTAAACGTCGATAAAATAAATGCTACATTTTGTAATATACCTTCCACGCCTGTAGCATTACCATTAACATTACTTAAAGCCGTTACTTGATGTGTCATTCTATCAACCTTTCTTCTACGTTCATACAATTGGTACTTTGGAAAAAGAGCACTTTGTTATTTATGCTTGCTCATTAAAAATTATGAACGCTTTGTTTTTATGTACCCAATGTTATTTTTATTCAAACAACATCTTAGTTGATAGGCTGACCTACAAGCTTAGCGCATGATGGCGTAGTAAATAACATACAGCCAGCTAAAACAGCCATGGATGATTGCCCAAATGATGGAGTGATGCACACTCCAGGAGATCGTAATCGCTAAAACCGAACCAAAGCCAATGCCATTTTTGACCACCGTTTTATGCTCCACTTTTTTCACCTTCCTAGTGCTTTTTAACTCTCCTTCTTGCCATCGCAATCGGTTTCCCTCCTATCGTTTTCTATGTTTATGCAGGAACGAACAAGGGCAATCTGAAAGAAAGGATGTGATGTTATGACAATTTTCATGCTGACTGCCACGATTGGCATCCCCAGCCTTATGGCATATCTTCAGCACAAATGGGCTAGCTTTCGCCTTCTTTTCAACATACTAGGTGTCCTTGCTGCGATTCTGTTTAGCACGATTGCCGCTACAGCTATAACGAACATTATTCTTGAGGATGTAGTCTTTATGACAACGATCCATGCTGTGTTCTTAAACCCTGTTTTTCTAATTACAGGGGCGTACCTTGGCTTAGATCTGATTTACCGGTTCATCATGATGACAATTCATGAAAGAGACAAGCCGCCATCCCTTTAGTAGAAATCACAATAGACGTGCCAAGTCTGGATTGTTGGATTGTAGAAAAAATAAAAATTACCATGATCCACGATGTTCAAACGCGCTTTTGCATCGGAGGCAATTTGGAGGACAAATGGCGCATCGTCACCGAAATCAACGCCACTTTGACAAAAGCTTGGATAGCCACCAATTTTATGGAGTGGATAGAGGTCTTCAACAATATCCTCAAAATAGTCGAGCTGCTCTTCATGCTCCAACGTCAAAATCTCTTCCTCCAATTGAGCAGGAATACCGCCCCCATCCCATGTTGGATAGTCGTTCGTGATATGCTGTGGTATGAGTGGAAACGCGCGAATTTGTTCATGCTGCCATTCGCGCTTTACTAAGCCTTCCAAAGTGGTGTACGTTCTAATATCAAAATAAGAACAAAGATCATCCTCCATCAGATGATCTAATAGACATTCATCGACAAAGACTGTGACTAATTGAAAAGGCTGTAATGCCATCGGTACATAGGGTAGACCTTTTAGAAAAAACGTAGCGAGCGGCTGATAGCCAGATGGTGGCTGCTCTTCTGGTAAGGACCAGCCCACATAGCCAATCCAGCTTTCCAATAAATCATGTGTAGGTCGAATACCACCAGTTTGAAAAATCGTGGCCTGCGTGGCTAGTTGAGCCCGAATTTGTTCAATTGCCATCCGCTAGCTCCTTTTGTCGACAGCAGCAATCTGTTGTATGGTCGTTTACCATGCCCACTGCCTGCATAAAAGAATAACAAATAGTACTACCGATAAATTTAAAGCCATCTTTCTTCAATTGCTTGCTCATACGATCACTAATTTCTGTCGTCACAGGCACCTCTTTGATGGATGCCCACTCATTCATAACTGGTTTGTGATCTACAAAGCCCCAAATATAATCTGAGAATGAGCCATGCTTTTCCTGTATTTGGAGATATGCTTTAGCATTTGTCACCACGCTAGCTATTTTTAATTTATTGCGTACAATCCGTGTGTCTTGCTGCAATTCCTCTAGCTTGTCTGCTGTATAATGGATAATTTTTTCCACATCGAATTGATCAAATGCCTCACGATAGCCTTCACGCTTTTGGAGAATCGTCCACCAGCTCAAGCCAGCCTGTGCCCCCTCCAAGCAAAGCATCTCGAATAAATGCTGGTCATCATAGACCGGTACACCCCACTCCTTGTCATGGTATTCCACATACAAAGGCTCATCTAGCTTGACCCAATCACATCTTTTCATTTTTATACCCTCCATTTTATGTATCCTTTACTTAATAGCTGTAATGCAAAGCCATCCTTTACTTGATTTTTCGGTGACATACACGGTTTGAAAACCGATACGTTCTAATAATTGCTTCGTTGCCTCAGGTGTTTGATAGGCTTTCATATGATAGTTCATTTTGTAGAGCTCTGCTATAATAATAAATTTCCCACCGTTTTTCAGAACCCGCCATACTTCCTCTACATCCTGCTCCAAGGATGGCCAAAAATAGTGCGTTTGAAAGGCTGTAATCGCATCAAAAAACTGATCATCGTATGGAATGCTTGAAACGCTTGCCTCTTTCACAATGACGCTACCCCTGGCAACATTTGCTTTATTCAATTTGATTGATTCCTTCACTGCCTGTGTGGAAAAATCTATCCCATATATTATACCATTTGGATTCAATTTGGATAAAATTTGGAGCGTTTTCCCACCACCACAACCTATGTCTAACACACGATCACCGTCATTGATAGCTCCTTGCCTGATGAACCATGCATTCATACCACGATGGGCAAAATTCATAATTTGTAGCATCGTTGAGCCAATCCATCCATTTGGCTTTTTCGCTTGTTCAATTAACGTTTGTAAGAGTGACATGATTGGATTCCCCCCCTCAAGTAAGATTGTTAAAATAGAATTAGAGCTTTAAAATAAAAACGCTTACTAGTTTGTACGTACTTCAAAACAATTTGTTTCATTTTTTACAAAGGAGGAAGATTTTATGATTCAACAAGCAAACCAGAAGAACGCTCATGCTGCAGCCTCATTAGCCTTACTGCTCTGGCCCAATCATACACTAGAGGAATTTACCGAAGAGATGACACAGCTGCTAAAGGAAGAAAACGCAGCTATTTTCCTTGCCTATGACGATGACGAAGCAGTTGGATTTGCCCAATGCCAGTTAAGAACAGACTATGTAGAAGGGACTGACTCGAGTCCAGTCGGCTATTTAGAAGGCCTTTTTGTGAGAGAGGAATATCGCCAGCAGGGCTATGCAAGATTGCTTGTGGAGAAATGTGAGCAATGGGCAAAGCATAGGGGCTGTCTAGAGTTTGCCAGTGACTGTGAATGGGACAATGACGAAAGCCTAAGGGTTCATCTTCAGCTCGGTTTTACAGAAGCTAATCGCATCATTTGCTTCACAAAAAAATTATAAAAATGGCTGACAAAAAAATCACAGGCGCTGCAAACATAGCACCTGTGATTTTTCGACATTTTTTAGTTTAGATATGTATTGTTGGAAATATTTCGTTCGCGCTCATCTATGATTAAATGGATCATTAATGCGAGTTGTTGTTCGATTCGCATATTATTTAGATGTAAGATATCAGCAATCACATTCTTGTGCTTCTCTGCTAATTCCATCTCCTCTAGCATTAACATAATTTCCTCTTTTGTCAGCCCAAACATACTCATATCACCCCAATACTCTCTCTATTTATTATTGTAAAATCATTACTCCCATTTCATAATTAACGAAAATTTATCTTATTGCATGAACCATTTTTACTAATTATAGGTTTAAACATAGAAAATAATCAATCTATTATCCACATTTATTTAATATTTATTTTACATTAAGTAAAAACTTTTATTATGTTGGTTATAACTTATACAAAGATTGTATAAGTTTTCCTGTGGAATATTTCAAAATATTGCAGTAATTGCAACAAGACATCTATACCATTATAAAAATATTCTTGCATTTTGTCGAATTATAGATTTTTTTTGCACAAATTAAAATTAATTAGCAGCTCAAACGTATTCCTTTACCCATTTTTCACATATATGAAATATCAATACACGAATCCATAAAAAAAGTAATTTCAAAATTGAAACTACTTGTCTTATTTGTATAATCGGCTTTTATATTATTTTTTTAATATCATATTTCACTATTTCTAATTTCATGTCCTCAATTTGAGAAACCTTTGATGCTGTATCCTTCTGCCATGTCGCTGACTGCACATGTCCTTGTACAAATAATTGGCTGTTTTCCTGTACCACCGCTGGAGCCTTTACTGCGGCTATATCAGTATGACGCATTTCCAATAATGATTTATTGGACAGCGCTAAGAATGGTCTAGCCGCCTTATCCACCCTACAATTTTCAATACGCCCCATTGATTGATCTGACCAAATCATGGCATAAGAGCTTTCTTGACCATCTTTAAAATAGCTATTAGCTATCTCAAAAATTGCATCAATGCAAGTAATTCCGTTTCCTTCCATTTGTTCAAACGTGCAATATTGTGTAAATAATCGGGCATTGTTGATATAGATATGGTGGCTTTGCAGCTCTCGAATCGTTGTATGATGCATCATGATTTTGGCATGTTCATTACCATAAACACCACCTGATTGCCCAAATTGAATAATCGATTGCTGTAGCTTTAATCCACTAGCATCAACAATAATATGAAATTGCTGATGGTTTTGAATTTTACATTGGTTCATCGAAACATTTGCCTCATCCACAATGGTAAGCCCGACAGCCATGCCATTACGAACATGACATGTATGAAATTCCACCTTGCTATTTTCTATCAACACCTGCGCCTTGACATGCCGAGAAACTTGACAATCATAGAACTTGGCTTCGGTTTTTTCTCCAAGATACACCCCATGACTTTGACCATCTGAAAAAATAGAATCAGAAACCATTAGTTCACTGCGATGAACCACCATATTCGTATCAAGATGCTCTTTTATTTCACAGCCATCCATCCTGAAAGTCGTGCTATCAAACAATTGAATGCCTACCCCTTGCCCTTGGTGCACTAAACAATTGGTCATCGTAATCTCACTCGACGCAGCAATTACTTGTGCCTTGTCATGCCCATGAATTTCACAGTCCTCCATTGTCATCTTGACATGGCGAATCGCAAAAATACCATGCTTCTTCCCTTCCAACAGCATACAATTCGTCAAGGTCAGCTCACAGTTTTGAGCGATAATCTGTGCCTTCCTATGATGCTCAAATGTCGTGTCGACTAGAATAACACTGGAGCCATTCGCCACACGCAAACCAAAATGATTCAGTGGCGTAGCAAGCACTGCACAATTTTTCATCAGCAAACTACCATAGCTCACCATCATCTGCGTTCGAATCAATTGCTCCTCAATGACACAATTCTCTAGCTGTAAATCACCTTTCACATATAGCCCCTGCCCTTGCCGGAACCGTAAATTACGCATCGCGACAGGAGTTTGATAGCGAATAAATACACCACCCTTGATGGTCACATTGCCAACCCCATACAACGTCAGCCGCTTGGCAATATCCAAGCTTTCCTCATAAATCCCATCCCGAATTTCAATCATATCCCCAGGCGCCGCCTCTTCAATCGCCTGCCCGATACTTTGATAACGATGCATTATGCTCCTCTTCACTACAAGTACAGCCATTTACACACTCCTAACCAAAAAATGTTCGTACCCTATTTATATACCGAACATGCTTGTGCTTATTCAATTTTGTGTAAAATTGCTGGAATATGCAGGTGTTTATTTGGAATGTTTGACGGTTTAATGAAAGTGGGGAAAAATGAAAAAACCAACAACAACCGAATTCCCTCGGTCATTGCTGGTTTTTTTCATTTACATTATTTCTTGCGTTTCACAAATACAATAACAAAAATAGCGGCTAGTGCTGCTAGGATAGCGATCATCCAAACTGTGTTTGAGTTGGATGCTGTGTCATCTGCTGCGGCTGCTTGTTGCTCTTCTCTTGGTGTAGCGTTCGAAGACTCCATTTCTTTGGCATCCTCTTTCACCACTTGTGCAGTGCTAATTTGCACATATTGTAGTGTTGCTTCATTCGAGTCGGATGCTTCATGCTCGTGGCTGTCGCCATGGCCTTCTGCATGATCCCCGTGGCTTTCCTCTTGCCCACCGTCATGACCATGATGGTGATCCGCTGCTGTTGTAAAAATAGAACGTTCTAGCTGTTGCCCTACCCAGCTTTTGGCATCTGTTGAATCGGCAAAGATGCGAGGGTGTCCTGACAGCATGTATGTTTTACCGTCGATGATGATTCCTGTTTGGTCACCTGTGACAACGTCTTCAATCGTACCAGTTGGTCCTTCTGCAAAGCCGCCCATTTGAATAAGCGTATGTCCGCCCATATCAAATGTAAGGTGCTCTGTTAAGAATGCAATGTACTCTTCTTTCGTCATGGTTGCGTCAGGATTGGCTAGCTCAAGTTTATGATGAAAAAGTGCTGTATTTATTTCCTTGTACGTAATATCTCCCTCTAGCGAAGACACGTAATCCTCTTTTTGAGCTGCTTGTGCTAGCTCATCCACTGTTGCTCCCTCAAGGCCGAAAAAGCCACCTACCCAGCCTGCAAAGTCCTTGCGTGAAAGATTGTCTGTTGGGTTTAAGGCCATATCCTTGCCATTGTACCCAAGAAGCCCAATACTGTGTAGTACCATAATGTCCTGAATATTGGCGGCTGTTTCAGGGACATCCGTGAATAGTGTACTTTTATCCATCGTATGGGCGTAGGCAACAGGTGCCATGAATAAAGTACTCATCAATAATAAAAGTAAATATTTTCTCAAAATGATTCCACCTTCCAATGCCTTAGTATACAGATGAAATGTGAGGGAAGTTTGAAATCCACAGGTATTTTCTATAGCTTAAATTGACGAATCAGGGCATTTAGTTGTTCAGCCATTTCTGCTAAATGCTCGGCACTATGTTTAATTTCCACCATGGAGCTTGCCGTTTGCTCAATGGTAGCCGATGTTTCCTGAATGCCTGCCGCTGATTGTTCGGAGACAGCAGCAATTTCATCGATTGCTTTATTAATCGTGACAGTATTGTGAACAACCTCAGCTAGCTCCACTGACATACCTTCAATGCCTGTCGCAATGGCCTCAATAGCATCCGCAATTTGGTTGAATGTCGTATTGGTTGCGGCCATTTGTGTTGTGCCCTTTTCGACTTCCTCATAGCCTTGCTCTAGCGAGGAGGTTACTGTATCGGAATCATCCTGAATTTTTCTGACAATCGCTGTAATATCATCGACGGAGAAGGCGACCTGTTCGGCTAATGTTCGAACCTC
>Ga0213822_1000519_pt1 | contig 29302 bp, 26 predicted proteins | sample MC6MC0908MG_FD_179872 | JGI IMG/M metagenome (GOLD analysis project Ga0213822, IMG submission 179872) | Enriched soil aggregate microbial communities from Iowa State University, Ames, United States - MC6-MC0908-MG | ecosystem: Environmental > Terrestrial > Soil > Unclassified | place: USA: Iowa...
TCGCTTTCGCACAGATAAAACCGTGTTGCTGTCGCTTCGCTTTCGCACAGATAAAACCGTGTTGCTGTCGCTTCGCTTTCGCACAGATAAAACCGTGTTGCTGTCGCTTCGCTTTCGCACAGATAAAACCGTGTTGCTGTCGCTTCGCTTTCGCACAGATAAAACCGTGTTGCTGTCGCTTCGCTTTCGCACAGATGCCACAGGACGTGGCGTTCTTAGACTGAGTTCCTCTATTTGAGCGGTTCTTTATACACCCGCTGAAAGAAGTTAAATATGTACATTTTTCACTCTTCCTGATTGCGAATTAAATAAATAAGCGCTTGCAATTCTACCGATAAATCAATTGTTAAAAGCTGCATTCTATCTGGCACCGTTAACCGCTCTGGCGTAAAGTTTAAAATGCCCTTTGCATTCATTGCCGCTAATCTATCAGCCATTTTCTGTGCAGAGCGTGGTGAAACTGTTAAAATCGCAAGCTCCGCTCCATATTCTGCATACTTTTCTTCCAATAAATCCGGATGGAAAACAGGAATATTGCTGATCATCTTCCCGTCCTTTGGTGCCTTTGAATCAAAAGCCACCACAATATGAGTATTGTGATTTTTTTGGAAATTATATTTTAATAAAGCACTACCTAAATTCCCTACACCAATTAACGCTACTTTTGTCGTTTCGTGCTGATCGAGTGTTTGACTGAAAAATTGTAATAGATGCTGCACATCATAGCCGTAACCCTTTTTGCCAAGAGCACCAAAATAAGAAAAGTCACGGCGAATAGTTGCAGAATCAATTTTCATCGCTTCACTCAGTTCCTTCGACGAAATACGTTCCATGCCTTCTTGTGCAAAGTTTTGGATAAATCGATAGTAAAGAGGAAGTCTTTTTGTAGTGGCTTGTGGAATTTTTAATTCTTGTTTCAAACTTTCTCCTCCTTAAAATGTCTCAGTTTGAATGTACTTAGCTAGTAATTTTAATACATGCATCATTAACTATATATAAATATTAATATCCACTAGAGTATTTCCCTTTAGTTAATGGCGCTTTTTACGCCACTAACTAAAGGGAAATCGTTTCAATCTTACATGACAGCTCGGAATAAGTAAAGCATCGACATTGCAAGCGAATCGCTCATCCATTACACTAAGGAAGAATTGAGGTGTCAAGAATGATTGTTTTACAGGTCAATCAACTATATAAATCCTTCCTTGCAGATGAAATTTTAAGTGGCGTAAAATTAGAGGTTCAACATCGTGACCGCGTTGCATTAGTAGGACGTAACGGTGCTGGTAAGTCCACTTTACTTAAAATAATTGCTGGTCAAATGTCATATGACTCAGGCGATATTATTATCCCTAAAGGTGTTCAGATTGGATATTTGGAGCAGCATGCTGGGTTAAACTCAACGTTATCGATTTGGGACGAAATGATGTTAATTTTTGAACCAATTATCGCACAAGAAAAAACACTTCGGTCACTCGAACAACAAATGGCCGATCCAACTGTCTATGAAAACCCTACTTTGTATGCAAAAATAATGTCCGAATACGATCAATTACAACATAATTTTAAGGATGCAGGTGGCTATCAATATGAATCTGATACACGCTCTGTGCTTCATGGCATGCAATTCTATCCTGAAGATTATGAAAAACCAATAAGCTCATTATCAGGGGGCCAACGAACTCGTTTAGCTCTAGCTAAGCTCCTCTTAAGTAAACCTGATTTATTAATACTTGATGAGCCTACTAACCATTTAGATATTGAAACCCTCTCCTGGTTGGAATCCTATTTAAAAAGCTATGAAGGGGCTATTTTAATTGTTTCCCATGACCGCTACTTCTTAGACCAGGTTGTTTCCATTGTCTACGAAGTTTCTCGTCACCGCGTCACAAAATATACAGGCAATTATAGTGCCTATTTAGACGAAAAAGCGAAAAATTATGAGCGTGATTTAAAGTTATATGAGCGTCAGCAAGATGAGAAAGCAAAGCTTGAGGATTTTATCCAAAAAAACATTGCGCGTGCTTCTACTACAAAAATGGCACAAAGTCGTCGTAAAATGCTTGAACGAACAGAATGGATGGAATCCCCTGATGGCGATGAAAAGTCCGCAAGCTTCGGTTTTACCATTGAACGTCAAAGTGGGAACGATGTATTATCTATTGATAGCTTAGCAGTTGGTTATGGTGACAAGAAAATATCAAAAGGTATCACATTACGTGCATTCCGTGAAGATCGCATTGCACTTGTTGGACCAAATGGTGTTGGTAAATCAACTTTATTAAAGACCATCGTAAAAGATTTACCATCACTTTCTGGAGAAATTCGCTATGGTACAAATGTTCAAATTGGTTATTATGATCAAGAGCAGGCAAAACTATCGAGCAATAAAAGTGTTCTAAAAGAGCTGTGGGATGAATGGCCTTTAATGAATGAAAAAGATATTCGAACGGTGCTAGGTCGTTTTTTATTCAGTGGAGATGATGTAGATAAAATCGTATCCTCTTTATCTGGTGGCGAAAAGGCAAGAATTGCACTAGCTAAATTAATGATGCAAAGGTCAAATTTCTTAATTCTCGATGAGCCTACCAACCACTTAGACTTAGATAGTAAAGAGATACTGGAAAACGCGCTTATTGATTATCCTGGAACACTCTTATTTGTATCGCATGACCGATATTTCATCAATCGAATTGCTACTAAAGTGATTGAATTGTCTGGCGATGGTTCCTTTGAATACTTGGGTGACTATGATTATTATCTTGAGAAAAAACAGGAGCTTTTAGAAATTGAACAAATGAAAGCTGCCGCCCAACCTCAAGCTAAAACAGAGATACTTGAGAAGTCCTCTACCTCTAAAATTGATAAAGAGGCTAAAAAACGCGAGCGCCAAATTAGACGCTCCATTGAAGAACTAGAAGGAAAAATGCAAGAAGTAACTATTGATATAGCTCGTTTAGAAGAAGCGCTTTGTGATCCAGAAATTTTCACAGACCACGAAAAAATCACTCAGCTTCAGGGAGAATTATCAACTGCTAAGGAACAGCATGAGCTATTTGAAATGGAATGGCTTGAGCTAAATGAAGAACTTGAAAATATCATTTTATAAAAGAAAACTTTACTCAGTGGGAGGTTAACTGCAACTTATTGCAGGACAAACCCTATAAGCCATGTGCCTTGTCGCATGGCTTTTTCCTTTACTCGCCTCGATTTTTCATATATATTGGTCAAGTACTATTTTTCGACAAAAAATGCCCACAACTTTATACACACAATAAATATAGTAATACCAACATATCAACAGACTTTTCCACATTGTCCACAATTAAAAATTATTTTACCCACATCTATTTGTGTAAAACACGCTACTATATATTGAATAATCACAAGTTATACACAAGTTATCAACATTTTGTGCATAAGTACGGATGTTCGCTGTTTTATTTTCCATCTTACCTGTGGATAATTTTCTGAAAAATTTGTCAACAGAGCTCTTTTTATTGAATTCATAATTTTCTTATCGACAATTTTTTTCACAAAAGCAAAAAGAGGTATTTTAGAATCAAATCTAAAACACCTCTTTTACTATAATCAATTATACTTCAGCATAATTGCGTCCGAAATCGACTTTGTGATTAGGCCTGCAAGAAGTTAAACCCAGGATTTCAACTCCATTCCAGGGCGACCATTCATTGATAAATTACCGCGAATACCTGCTTCAAACATTGGTGTTGCTACTGCCCCTATCATAGCTGCATTATCTGTACACAGTTTTAATGGCGGCACATAAACCGGGATCCCTTCTTCCGCAAATACAGAATCAAGTGATGTACGCAAGCCCTTATTAGCCGCTACACCTCCAGCTGCAATAACCTGTTTCACTTTATATTGACGTGCTGCTCGTAATGTTTTCGCTGTTAGCACTTCAACTACACTATCTTGAAACCCTTTGGCAACGGCAGTCGGAGAAATTTCTTCTCCACGCTGATCCATATTATGTTTATAATTAATAACGGCTGATTTCAGACCGCTAAAGCTAAAATCATAAGAATCTTCCTCTAACCACACTCTTGGGAAGGTTACGGCCACATCTCCCTCATGTGCTAGCTTGTCAATACGCGGACCACCTGGATACGGTAAGCCTAAGACACGCGCAACCTTATCATAAGCCTCACCAGCTGCATCATCTCTCGTCTCTCCGATGACTTCAAATGAGCCGTGTTCCTTCATATAAACTAGCTCTGTATGGCCACCTGATACGACAAGTGCTAATAATGGGAATTCCATTGGCTGCACGAGTGCATTAGCATATATATGTCCTGCTATATGATGCACACCGATAATCGGTAAATTGTTGGCAAATGCAAAAGCCTTCGCAGCATTAATCCCAATTAACAATGCACCTACAAGACCAGGACCCTCAGTAACTGCCACCGCATCTAAATCAGTCGGCTTCATGTCTGCCTGTGCTAACGCTTCTTCTATGACCATTGTAATTTGCTCAACATGATGGCGAGATGCAATTTCAGGTACAACCCCACCAAATCGTTTATGACTTTCTATTTGAGAAGCAACCACATTTGAAACAATTTCAGAGCCATTTCGAATAATCGCTGCTGCTGTTTCATCACAGCTCGATTCTATTGCTAAAATAATTCGATTTTCCATCATAAATTCACCCACATGACAAGGGCATCCTCCCCGTTATCTGTATAATAGCCTTTACGTATGCCACCATCTTGGAAATCAAGCTTTCGATAAAGATTTTGAGCAACTGTATTCGTTACGCGCACCTCTAAACTCATGACTTCCATTTCATGCTGTCGAGCAATACGCATAGACTCTCGCATCAATTCTTCACCAATACCTCGGCCGCGAGCTGCCTCTATAACAGCTACATTCGTAATTTGCGCTGCGTCTATAACCATCCACATGCCACAAAAGCCGATAATACTACCGTCCGCATCCACCGCCAACACATAATGTGCATACTGATTTTCATGCACCTCATAGTAAAAAGAATCTAACGTCCATGGTGCAGAAAATGTTGCAAGTTCTATTTCATATACTGCTGGGACATCATCAGATACCATTTTACGATACATTATATTACTACTCATGCGCCTTCTCCTTTTGTTCCTTCAGCCAATTCGCCTCCGCCTCTGCAATACGTTTGTATTGCGGGACAAAATGATGAATTGCATCTACACTTGGTAGTTCCACTTTAGTCGCTAATCGAATAGTTTCACTCGCTCGTGGTAGGTCGTTGCTAAATGGTGTACGCAGAGCAAAATCACCTAGTACCTCTACAATTCTATGCCAAAAAACATCTACGTCTGCTCCGACAAATAAAACCGGAGTCTCTAAAGCTTGTAAACGTTCTAACAATCCATCTATATGATCGTGATAGTCATCTATAATCACTTCAAGCTCAAAGCCTTTATAAACGGCCGAATAGACATTGCTTCTTCGCGCATCAAAGATAGGGCAAATAAACCCATCATATAGTGCTGCATTTGCAGCCAATGTCTTTAAGCTTGATATTCCTACTAAAGGTTTTTTCAATGTCCACGCTAATGTTTTAGCAAGTGTCACACCTATTCGAACACCTGTATATGAACCAGGCCCTTCTGATACAGCAATCGCATCTAACTCATTTGGCTTTATGCCAGCCTTTACTAGCACTTCTTCAATGGCTGGCATCGCACCAGCCGAATGCGTTAATTTTATATTTTGTACAATTTCTGCAATCACTTTACCATCCCTTACGACAGCAATAGAAAGTGGTGCATTCGCTGTTTCAATCCCTAACCAAATCATTTCATTAGCTCCTCACATAATGCCTCATATCGCTTTCCAAGAGGTATTAATACAAACCGTCGTTGATTTTCTCCAATTCGGTAAATTTCTATTCCAAGACGCTCCTGCGGTAAGTCCTGTTCAATTAAATGAGCCCACTCGACAACTGACACCGCATCACTATAAAATAACTCGTCCCAGCCAAGATCTTCATCGCTTTCCGCTAAACGATAAACATCTAAATGATTAAATGGTACACGTCCTTCATATTGCTTTACAATCGTAAATGTTGGACTATTGACCGTTCGCTTCACGCCAAGCCCCTTCGCTAATGCTTTCGTAAATGTCGTCTTACCAGCGCCCAAATCACCCTCTAATGTGATTGTATCCTGGGCTTCTAGTAAGTTTGCTAGCTTCAACGCAAAATGCTCAGTATCATCCAGCGAATTCATTATTTTTTCATACATCATCTCTTTTTCCTCTCCTAGCTCCATTACCTCTAGTTTACCGAAACAAGCGTAAATGTTCAAAACATCCAATGATTTTAAAAAATAAAACACGTCCCCCTTTGTAGAAGACGTGCTTACTTTGTTGTTGAATAACCCTCTATATCAACAACCTCTTTATCAACCAATTTATCATCTTTAAATCGTACTATATAGGCTTTTGTCATAAGTATTTCATCATTCCAGCGGTATTGATCTTTTTTCACCATCTCTTCTGCTCCCCCTGCAATTTCCACGACTTCCATATATGACATACCTTCTTTTAATTTTTCAAATTCCGCTTCATTCATATTTGTTTGCCAGTGGTACGCATTGGACTCCTCTATTTCTAAAATAGGATCTCCACAACCTACGAGGATTACCAAAGCACCTACGAACAAACTTATATGAAGACATTTTATGTAATTATACTTTCTCATGTTAACACCTCCAAAGACAATCTCCTTCTCTTGGGAGAAATTGATAAAAAGATAGTCCCCTAACTTCTATGTTTATTGTTCCACTTGTTGGATTGATTAATTTAGTGGCTCTACATCAAATGTTGGGGTGAGGCTCAATGTGTAGCTTCCGCAAACGTTCCGGCGACCGCCCCTCCAACTTTCACTGTATTTGATACTTCAACAAATATGATAAAACCAATTTTACCATACATTTTTTAGAAATTATTAATATCCACAAATTTCCTTATCTTAACAATAAAAAAGTTCTTATGATTTTAAAAGCATCATAAGAACTATATTATCAATTATAATGGCGGTCCCGACCGGGATCGAACCGGCGATCTCCTGCGTGACAGGCAGGCATGTTAACCGCTACACCACGGGACCTCTCTAAGACATCTATTAATATATCATAAGAAAATGCCCCATGCAATATTTTTTTCATTTTTTTTTTACTTTTCACCAAAATATATACTTAATTTCACATTCCGCTGCCAGAAGACGCTTTCAGTGGGTGTGACCTAGCCTTCTCGTCGTTCATACTTCGCTCTTATGGGGGCAACAGAGAGCCTTACTCTGTGACGAAAGCAACGCAACAGGGGGCTCGCCTTCCTCCATTCCAATTACTTTGATACCAATCTACTTTTTTAATCAAGAACAGATTAAATGTTAATTCTTTGGCTCATCACCAAAAGTTGTGGATGACATTTTTTAAAATATATGCCCTGTAGATTAGTTGATTGGAGTGGAGACCGGGCGACTCCTTGGGGATTAGCGATAGAGGAACGAAGGCTAAGAACATCACGTCCTGTGATAACGCCTTCGTGACCAACATCCTGTTGCCCCAAGCGGCTCATCGGACGCCCCCAGGAAGCTCTGCTCTGCGCGAAAGCGAAGCGTCAGCGGCAAATGTTTTATCTGCGCGAAAGCGAAGCGTCAGCGGCAAATGTTTTATCTGTGCGAAAGCGAAGCGACAGCAACAAAGCGCCCAGTCGGAACGGAAATCAACCACACGTTATGTTATGATCCAATTCTTTAGTAATTCTCCATCTTTTGGCATCGATATTGCAAATAAATTAAATAGATTCAACAAACTATTTCATAAGGAGGTCGTTTCAATGATTCGGTACATCTTTACTCGAATCGGCTACATGATTATTACGTTATTTATTATCATTTTGCTTTCTTTTTTGCTTATGAAGGCACTACCCGGTTCCCCATTTAACGATGAACGCTTACCTGAAGCCCAAAAAGAACTACTTTACAAAAAATACGGTCTAGATAAACCGGTACCTATTCAATTCGGTATTTACTTAGCAAATTTTGTACAAGGGGATTTAGGTGTTTCATTTGTTTTTGATAATCGTCCAGTTACAAAAATAATTCAAGAACGTATCGGTGCCTCTGCCATTCTAGGATTTCAAGCCGTAACTGTCGGTACTTTAATAGGCTTACTGCTAGGTATAATAGCGGCGCTAAGGCACAACACCATTATAGATTATGGGGCTACTGTTTTAGCTGTGCTCGGTATCTCCATTCCATCCTTTGTATTCGCAGGTTTTTTACAATATTGGATTGGTGTCAAACTAGGCTGGCTACCAATCGCCTTTTGGAACGGTTTTGAATACTCAATCTTACCAACAATCGCTTTAGCCGTAGGTGTTGTTGCAACAATTGCCCGCTTTACCCGGATTGAAATGTTGGAAGTACTCAATCAAGAATATATTTTAACCGCGAAATCAAAAGGACTATCGAATCCCTATATCATTACAAAGCATGGTATTCGAAATGCACTAATCCCAATCATTACAATTATCGGACCATTAACTGTTAATACGATTACTGGCTCACTAGTTATTGAAAAAATTTTTAGTATCCCTGGCTTAGGAGAACAATTTGTTAATTCCATTATTACGAATGATTATCAACTTATTATGGGAACAACAATCTTTTATGCTGTTCTATTTGTAAGCGTTATCTTAATTATTGATATTTTATACGGATTCATTGACCCTCGAATTCGTGTCACAGGAGGCGAGTAATTGATGACAACAAAAATAACTGAGGATGCAACGCTAAAAAAATATCCCCCTGATTTATTTGAGCCTACCTCTCAACATGAATTTATCGATGATTTTACGTATCGTCCTGAACAATCATTTTGGCAAGATGCATGGCTTGGTTTACGCAAAAATAAAGCAGCCATCGTTGGCTTATGTATTATTATTTTAGTTATTTTACTAGCCATTTTCGGTCCATTTATGAATAGTCATGGCTACGATGAACAAAATATTGCGCGGACAAATTTACCACCAAAAGTCCCTGTTCTTGAGAATATTTCATTCTTAGGCTTGAACGGTGTTGATAGTCGTGGTGTTGACCAATATAAAGCTAAAGGTATAAGTGAATATTTTTGGTTCGGTACAGATGAATTAGGTCGGGATTTATGGACACGTATTTGGCAAGGCACACGTATATCTCTTTATATTGCTTTTTTAGCGGCAACAATTGATTTAATTATAGGCGTTGCTTACGGGGCTGTTTCAGCATTTTATGGTGGTCGCACTGATCATATTATGCAACGTATTATTGAAGTGTTAGTTGGTATTCCTGGGCTAATTGTTAATATTCTTCTTATTCTTATTTTAAAACCAGGAATCATTTCTATTACTATTGCGATGGTTATCGTTGGGTGGATTAGTATGGCACGTATCGTACGAGCACAAATATTAAAGCTAAAATCATATGAGTTTGTTCTTGCTTCTAGAACGCTCGGTGCTAGTAACCAACGCTTAATTTGGAAACATTTAATTCCTAATACGCTAGGTCCAATTATTGTAGCTACTACTTTTACCATTCCTGGGGCCATCTTTACTGAAGCATTACTGAGTTTTATCGGCCTAGGACTACAGCCACCAACTGCTTCCTTAGGAACGATTGTTAATGACTCTTATAAATTACTACGTATTTATCCACATGGCATGATTTTTTCATCCATTGTCATTAGTTTAATTATGATTAGCTTTAATCTACTCGGTGATGGACTGCGTGATGCATTCGATCCAAAAACACGTAAATAAGGGGGATGCGCATTGAAAAAAATAGTAGAAGTTAAAAATTTAAGTGTTTCATTTAATACGTATAATGGTGAGGTGCAGGCTGTTCGTAATGTATCCTTCGACTTATTTGAAGGTGAAACACTAGCAATCGTTGGCGAGTCAGGCTCTGGGAAGTCAGTTACATCTAAAAGCCTATTACGACTAAACCCTGTCGAAACAACAATGCTGAAACATGGTCAAATTTTATATAACGGGAAAGATATTTTAACGTGCAAAGAGCAGGAAATACGTGCAATCCGCGGAGCTGAAATCTCAATGATCTTCCAGGATCCCATGACTGCATTAAACCCCACGATGACAATCGGTAGTCAAATTGCAGAGAGCATCAAAAAACATACAGCATTACGTGGTAATCAAATAACAGAACGTGTGATTGAACTATTAAAGCTTGTTGGCATTAATGAAGCGGATAAACGCTATAAGCAATATCCTCACCAGTTTTCTGGAGGAATGCGTCAACGTATCGTTATCGCGATGGCACTTGCTTGCGAGCCTCGTATTATTATTGCTGATGAACCTACCACAGCTCTAGACGTTTCGATTCAAGCACAAATTCTAGAATTGCTAAAAAACATTCAAAAAAAGATGAATCTTTCAATTATATTTATTACACATGATTTGGGTGTTGTAGCAAAGATGGCTGATCGTGTTGCCGTGATGTATGCCGGAAAAATTATTGAAATTGGCTTAGTCGATGAAATTTTTTACCATTGTCAGCATCCATATACACAAGGTCTGCTTGCTGCAATGCCAAACCCAGATATTGAAACCGACACACTGTACGCTATTCCAGGAACACCACCAAACTTACTGCATCCGCCGAATGGTGATGCCTTCGCTGCTCGTAATAAGCAGGCACTTAAAATCGATTTTTTAGAGGAACCACCCATGTTTAAGGTCAGTGACACACACTATGCCGCAACTTGGTTATTGCATGAGCAAGCTCCTAAAATGATACCGATTCATCAACAGTTAGCCCAAGCTGAATGCAATGAACGTGAAAAAGCTCCTGTATTTGATACAACCAACCCGTTTTTATCATTAAATGGAGTAAAACAGCATTTTAAATTAGATAAAAACACTATCAACAAAGCTGTAGACGGCATTACTTTTGATATTTATAAAGGAGAAATCTTCGGTTTAGTTGGAGAATCTGGCTGTGGCAAGTCCACGACAGGCCGCTCGATTATTGGACTCAATTTAATAACAGCCGGCGATATTCACATCGACGGTAGGAATATTAATGAAGCAAAGACGAGGCAAGAAAAGTTAGCCTTTAATCGCAAGGTGCAAATGATTTTCCAAGACCCTTATTCTTCCTTAAATCCACGTATGAAAATTGCTGACATTATTGCGGAAGGCCTTGCTATTCATGGTGTACCAAAAAGCGAATGGAAGACAAAGATTTATGAGTTATTAAATATAGTAGGTTTAACGAAAGAATATGCTAATCGCTATCCTCATGAGCTTAGCGGCGGGCAACGTCAACGCATTGGTATCGCACGCGCCCTTGCTGTAGAGCCCGAACTGATCATTGCTGATGAACCAATTTCCGCATTAGACGTATCGATCCAAGCACAAATCGTTAATTTATTGAAAAAGCTACAAAAGGAACGTGGACTGACATATCTATTCATTGCACATGATTTATCGATGGTGAAATATATTAGTAATCGTATCGGCGTCATGCATCGCGGGAAAATTGTCGAGCTTGCAGAAAGCCAAGAGCTCTATGATCACCCTATTCACCCTTATACAAAGGCACTATTATCTGCTATACCATTGCCTGATCCAAAATTAGAACGTGAACGTGAACGAGAACGTATTATTTTTAATGAGGTTGAATATAACGCTACTAATAGAGAAAGTGAAAGCTTTACAGAAGTACGTCCAGGCCATTTTGTCATGCTGACAGAAGAAGAACTTACCCAATACCATCAAGCAATCAGCGAGAGCATACTGCAATGAAATTAAAAACAACTTTATTATTTACTGGCTGCATTTTGCTATGTTCCCTTCTCTATACATTGCTCTTAAAGCAATCGATGACAATGCTGACTATCATTAATCACACTTTCCTTGCTTCACTTACTTTTACAATCGTTGGAGCACTATTGTTTGTTGTGCAAGGCGGGCTTTTTAATGGGATCGCTTATAGCTTTAAACGTTTTTTTGCTCGCGTCACTAAAAACGGCACCTACGCCTATGAGTTAGATGGTGACTTGGAATTCGTACAAGCACCATCCTATACCTTTACCTATCCACTGCTACTAGCAGGATTGATTGGCTGTATAATGACAACTATTTTATCTGTTGTTTTCTATTTATAAGAGGCTTATTTCACCATAACGTGTGGTTGATTTCCGTTCCAGGCTACTCGCTTTGTCGCTGACGCTTCGCTTTCGCACAGATAAACATTTGTCGCTGACGCTTCGCTTTCGCACAGATAAACATTTGTCGCTGACGCTTCGCTTTCGCACAGATAAACATTTGTCGCTGTCGCGCAGGGGCGAGCGTCGAGCTTTCATTGCTCTGTGACGAAAGCGAAGCGATATGATCACTCAAGCAGCCTTCCACTCCAATCAGCGATAGCTTAGAACTTTTATCAAAAATGAACACTATGGCTAGCCACCATGCTCAACAGAAAAGACTTATTAACAGTTACGCAATTGTACATTTGTTGTTACTTTCACACAGATAAACATTATTACTGAAGTTTTGTTTTACTACTATAAATTAGAGTGACATGCTCAAAGATACATGCTAAGCGAAGTGGTTGATTGGAGTGGAGACTGAGCGACTCCTTGGGGATCAGCGTCACAGATGAGACCCTGGAGCGAGCAACGCGAGTGAAGCGGCTCATCGGACGCCCCCAGGAAAGCGCTCAGTCGGAACGGAAATCAACCCCTCATTTTGCCGAAGAACCATACTATGACACCATAATTTTATTGCCACAATAGTTTTTCAACAACATAAAAAGGATGCTGCCTCTCTAAGTAGGCAGCATCTTTTTTTACTTTACAATTTCAACCCATTTATAGCTAATGTCCGCTGAAAACGGATGTTCATATAAGTTTTTTACATATGGCTTCTTCAAACGACTTATACCTTTTTGGAATGTTGGTGCAAATGCAACATCATCCAACATAATCTTTTCAGCTTGTTGCATTAATTTCCAACGTTCGGAAACATCAGAAGTTGTTTTAGCTTTTTTAATTAATGCATCAACCTCTTCATTTTTATAGTGAGATTGGTTGTAGTAAGCCGTGGATTCAAATAATTCAATATATGTCATAGGATCTTGATAGTCAGGGCCCCAACCACCATAGTCTAAATCATAGTCAACAGCCCCTTCTAATGCTAGCTTTTGCTTATTAGGTTGCATGTTGATTGTTAGCTCTAGGCCTTTAAGATTTGTTTCTAATTGATTTTTAATAAATTCTGCAGCTTTTTTAGACTCTGCACGGTCGTAAGTTAAAAACTCAAGTTTTATTTGATCTACCCCAAGCTCCTTTAAACCAGTAGCCCATGCTTCCTTCGCCAATTTAACATTTGTTTTATTCATATCACCGTTCCCTTCCCGGAAATCAGCACCTTTATCATCGGTTGATAATCCAAGTGGTACTAAAAAATATGCTGGAATAGAGCCATCCTGTAAAATCACATCTGCAAAGCCTTGTTTATCCCAAGCCATATCGATAGCTTTTCGAATGTTCTTGTTTGATAGGAATTTATTTTCATGGTTCATTCGGATAAAATACGTATTCGGTTTTAAAAATGTTGAAAACTCTGGGCTATCTTTGTATTGAGCAACATACTCACTCGAAAGCTCAGCAGTGTCGATTTCTCCTGCTTCATATAGGTTGACAGCTGTTGCCGTATCTTTCACGATTTTTTGTGTGATTTTTGTAAGCTTCACACTGTCTTTATCCCAATAGTTTTCATTTTTTACGAATGTCCACCCTTGACCATGCTGCCATGATTCCATTACGAACGGACCATTATAAATCATATTTGCTGCTTCTAACGCATATTGATCGCCTTGTGCTTCTGTGAATTCTTTGTTTAAAGGAAAGAACGGTGCATACGTTGTTAAGCTTAGGAAATATGGAAGTGGCGCATTTAGTTGAACTTCTAATGTGTAATCGTTTAGCGCTTTAACGCCAATTTCATCTACCTTACCATATAGAGGATCGCCCTCTTTTTGAACACTCGCTGCATTTTTTATATCTAGCATTAAATAAGAATAAATTGCTTGCGTTTCAGGATTGATAGCTCTTTTCCAAGCGTATTCAAAGTCATGTGCTGTAACAGGTGTACCATTGCTCCAAACGGCATCTTGGCGTAATTTAAATGTATAAACAGTACCATCCTCTGAAGTTTCATATGACTCTGCCATCCCTGGCACTGGTGTATTTTCTGGTCCGATACGGTATAACCCCTCAAATACAGAGTTCATTGCAGTAACTGCAAGTGCATCTACACTCCCTAATGAACTCATTGTTGCTAAATCCCCTCCCGCTACTAAATGCAATTCCTGTCCAACAGCTTTGTCGCCGTCAGTTGTAGACTCTTTGTCAGTACTATTGCCACCAGTTGGGCTAGCAGAAGAATTATCCTCCTTACCGTAGCAGCCAACTAGTACAACTAGCACCACCCCTAATAACACGACTAACCATTTTGTCTTTTTAGTCATTGTCATATCCCCTTTAATTTTATTGCACGATAGACACCGCACAACAAACATATATGCAATATTCATGCCTACACTATAATTACGCTTAAAATGTGGCACAAATATTGCAGTAATTCAATAAAGGGGGAAATATAACATGTCTCAACTAGAACAATTACGTACCGCATTACGAGCACAACAATCGGATGTGTTCATCATAACGAGTCATCAAAACCGTCGTTATTTAACAGGATTTACAGGCAGTGCAGGCACAGTAGTAATTACACAAACTCAAGCACTTTTACTTGTAGATTTCCGTTACACACAGCAAGCAACAAACCAAAGTAAAGAATTTGATGTTCGTGAAATCGATCGCAGCCATTTATATGAAACAATCCAAGAAATTTTGGACACAGAATCTATTCAAACGGTTGGTTTTGAGCAACAACATGTTACTTACGAGGCATATCAATTAATGTCTAGTAAATTAACAGCAACATTAAAGCCGCTATCTAATATTGTTGAAAATTTACGTATGATAAAAACAACAGAGGAAATTGAATTGATTAAGAAAGCAGCATGGGTTTCGGATGAAGCCTTTAAGTATATTTTGACATTTATCAAACCTGGAGTGTCAGAAATTGATATCGCAAATGAGTTAGAGTTTCATATGCGTAAAAACGGTGCTACTGGAGCTGCATTCGATATAATTATTGCTTCTGGTCATCGTTCAGCACTTCCTCATGGTGTTGCATCCGATAAAAAAATTGAAAAAGGCGATATGCTGACACTTGATTTTGGTGCCTATTATCAAGGCTATCGTTCAGATATGACAAGAACAATTGCAGTTGGCGAACCACCTGAAAAACTAAAGGAAGTATACCAAATCGTTTATGACTCATTACAAAAAGCTCTATCTAATATGAAGGCTGGTATTACTGGAAAAGAAGCAGACAGCTATTCACGAGATTTCATTAAAGCTAAAGGCTATGAAAAAAATTACGGACACGGTTCGGGGCACGGTATCGGCTTAGATATTCATGAAAATATTTTTATGTCTACAGTATGTGAAGACATTCTAGAAGAAAATATGGTGCTTACTGTTGAGCCAGGTATTTACATTCCTAAGATTGGTGGAGTGCGTATTGAAGATGATGTCATCGTTACAAAAAACGGTGTTGAAGTTATTACAAACTCACCAAAAGAGCTTATAATTTTATAAAGTAGTCTTTTCATTTGATTCAGCGGAAAGCCTTTTTCCGCAGCGAAGTGCTATCAAGTACATTTTTGGGTGAAGGGCTTTCATTTTTTACATTATTTATACACATATCATATATGATGTTCATTTTTTAGACACATTTTAAATACCCTTTACTAAAGCTCTTTTTTACTTTAGTTACTAATGTCAAAAATTTTTGTCACTACACGCAATAACATCATTTTCAATGGATTTAAGGACGCAATTATGCCGAGGTATAATTGCGTCCAAAGGCATTAACTTCTTTCAGCGGATGTTTGGATACCCGCTGAGAAATAACTTTAACCTGCATTCATCTCACTAGCTATAAGGTGGGAGACTTTTGTAGCTGACGTTTCACTTTCGCTACAAAACTATTTGCTGAAAAAAGTTAAAATAGAGAATCGAGGTTTTAATATGCATCTTTCTATTAAACAAACTCAAGATTTGAATTTAGTTATGACTGTACAACTTCGCCAAGCCATCGAGTTACTACAATATTCTACACAAGAATTAGAACAGTATATTCGTGAACAAGAGCTCGTTAATCCATTAATAGAATTAAGTGAACCGACATTTCAAGAACGTGCACATTTTTCACAAGGTGTTAGACGTCACACAAATATCTTAGAACATGTAACTAAATATGAAAAAAATATTCGTGATGATTTATTTGAGGAAATTAAGTTAGCTTTTCATGAAGATCAAGACATTAAACTACTTAAACATATTATTTATCATTTAGATGACAACGGCTACTATGAGCAACCAATTACGCCGACTTTTAAAGATGATGAAATCGAAAAGGGCATTCACTTATTACAAGCCATTGGACCACTTGGTATTGGTGCACGTAATTTGAAAGAATGCCTGCTATTACAAACAATGTATCGTGAAAGTAGCCCAGCTCATGCAGAAACAGTAATTTTCTCATATCTTGACGAACTTGCAAATAAAGAATGGAAGAAAATTGCCAACGAGTTAAATATATCACTTTGTAAATTACAAGAAATTTATCAATTCATCCAAACTTTACAGCCTAAGCTTAGCTCATTGTTTCATCAGGAAGCTGTACATCATAATACACCAGATATTATTGTTGATTATGTTGATGGCACCATCACTTTTTCATTAAATGATTATTATTTACCAAAAATCAATATACACGCGGACTATGCACCATACATTACTGCCAATTCCTCTGAAAAGAGTTATTTTAAAAAGTATTTATCAGACTATCAATGGCTAGTTAACAGTGTTGAGCAGCGCCGAAATACAATTATCAAAATCATGAGGGCACTTATTGAGAAGCAAAAAGCCTTTTTTCTACATGGGTTTGATGCTATAGAGCCTCTTACATTGCGTGAAATTGCTGAACAAATTGAAGTACATGAATCAACAGTTAGCCGAGTCACAACGAATAAATATGTACAAACGGCTTATGGGACATTTGAACTTCGAGATTTATTTACTTCTAAATTACAAACAACAAATGGTAACAGTGTTTCACAAGTAAAGGTAAAATCGCTTTTAGTAGACTATATCAAAACTGAAAATAAAAAGAAGCCTTTCTCAGATCAAAAAATTGCCGAGCATTTCAACACTATACTTGGTATCGAAATATCACGTCGTACAATAGCAAAATATCGTGAAGAAATGAACATTCCGTCATCTACAAGACGTAAAGTGATTCAATTTTAAAAGGGGCTACTCTCAGTTAAGTAGCTCCTTTTTAAATGTATGAAGGCTCATCACCATAATGTGGGGTGATTTCCGTTCCGACTGTAGGCCTTTCCTTGGGGCGTCCGATGAGCGACTTGAGGCAAAAAAATGTTGGTCGCTGAGGCGTTATTACAGAACGTGATGCTTTTAAGTTTTTGTGCTTCTACCTCTGGGGGCTCATCTGTAACGCTTATCCCTAAAGAATCTCCTAGCTTCCACGCCCATTAACTGCAAGACATGACATATGTTTAACAATTATCCTCCCCACTTTTGATCATGAGCCTATATGAAAGAGATGGGCTTAGTTTTGCTTCATATTTACGAAGACACTTTTAACTTCCGTATAGTTGGACAAGCCATATTCGCCGCCCATTTCACGACCGACACCTGATTGCTTGTAACCTCCAAATGGCATCGTTTCCCATTCTAAACCAAAATCATTAATCCATACTGTCCCTGCTTGTAGCTTACTAGCCATATAATGTGCTTTTTTCACATTTTCAGTCCAAATGCTAGCCGCAAGTCCATACTTACTATCATTGGCGCGGGCAATCACTTCTTCTACTGTGTCAAATGAGAAGATGGACATAACAGGTCCGAAAATTTCTTCACGAGCAATTGTCATATCATCCTTTACATCAGCAAATACAGTTGGTTGCACGAAATAACCTTTGTTAAATTCACGTTCTCCACCTGCCACTAGACGTGCACCTTCTTCTTTTCCTTTTTCAATGAAACCAAGTACTGTATTCAGTTGTTTTTGTGAAACAAGTGGACCCATATCTGTTTCTGGATCTAGCCCAGGTCCTAGCTTTAATGCCTTTGCTTTTTCTGCAAGTCGCTCAACAAACTGATCGTATAAGCTGCTATGCACAAATACCCTTGTACATGCACTACAATTTTGTCCGTGATTGTACATCGTCCCAGCGAATGTACCTTCTATTGCTTCTTCTACATCTGCATCTTGTAATACAATCGCTGGAGATTTACCACCAAGCTCCAATGTGACACTTTTCACATCGTCCGCCGCTTTTTTCATAACATGAATTCCTGTTTTTGTTGATCCTGTGAATGCCACTTTGGCTACACCTTTATGTGTAACAACCGCTTCACCCGCTTCACCTGTGCCTGGTACGATGTTTACAACACCATCCGGGAAACCAGCTTGTTTCAATAATTGACCTACGTACAATAACGATAATGGCGTTTCCGCTGCCGGTTTAATAACAACCGTACAGCCTACTGCCAATGCCGACCCTAATTTCCATGCAGCCATCGCAAGCGGGAAATTCCACGGAATGATTTGCCCCACAACCCCAACTGGCTCATGGACAATGTAGTTTAAGTAATCCTTTGATACTTGCACCGTTTGTCCTGTAATTTTTGTTGCCCAGCCTGCATAGTAACGGAAATGTTGTACAGTACCGTCCACATCATCAGCTAAAGCTGTTTTGTATGGCTTACCATTATCTAATGATTCGAGCTGTGCTAGTTCTTCCCGATGCTCCTCTAGTAAATCTGCAAATTTATAAATAATACGTGAGCGTTCTGCTGCATCCATGATAGACCATTCATTATCAAACGCTTTTTGTGCAGCTTGCACGGCTATGTTGATATCTTCAGCCTGTGCCTCGCTTACTGTTGCAATGATCTCTTCGTTAGCTGGATTTAGTACTTCAAATGTTTTACCCGATTGAGATTGCACATACTCACCATTAATATATAAACCAACTGTCGATTGTAAAAATTCTTTTACCATCGGTTTCAGTGTTAATACTGCCTCCATATTTGACACTCCTTTTCTCAAAAAATTTATTTATGTTCAGCAATCAGTACATCTAAGTCAGCCATGATCGTTTTTAATTGTGTATCTTCTTCCTCTGTTAATGGGAGACGTGGCAAACGGCAAGGTCCTCCGGCCAATCCTTTTAATTCCATTGCACGTTTTGCAATTTGTACGTATTTACCTGACCCTTCTAAAAATGCGCATAATGGTAATAAACGATCGTAAATAGCCCACGCTTCATCTAGATTCCCATCTTGCACATTGTTATACAATTCCGTTACAAGTTCAGGTACGATGTTTCCTGATACTGAGATCCAACCTACAGCACCTACAAGGAATGATTCAATTGCTAAATCTTCTGAACCACAGAATACTTTAATGTCGTCTTGTCCTTGACGTACAATATCACGCGCTTTGCCGATGCTACCGCTAGATTCTTTAATATGTGTAATGTTTGGTACATCTCGGCCTACTTTTAGTATTGTTTCTATGCCAATATCCACACCAGAAGTGAATGGATTATTGTAAATCATGATTGGGAAGCTTACTGATTCTGCAACTGATTTAAAATGTAAATAGATTTCTTCATCTTTCGGATGTGCATAATAGGAATTAATGAGCAAAGCTGCATCTGCTCCTGCTTGTTCAGCCTGTTGTGTATACGCGATTGCCTCTGCTGTTGTTTCTGCAGCCGTACCAACAATTAATGTAATACGACCTTTAATTTGATCAACTGCTACTTCTAAAGCTTTGATGCGCTCTTCTTTAGATAAACTTACGAATTCGCCTGTACTACCGTTAATGGCAATACCTGTTACGCCTGCTTCAATAAAACTCTCTATATTTTGACGGAAACCATCCCAATCGATGTCTGTTTGGTTCAACATAGGTGTTACTAATACTGGAAATACACCTTCTAATTTTTTCATGCTTTTTTCCTCCTTAGTAAGATAAATTGTTTTTACACAATGACAAATCCTTGTTGTAGCGGATCTTCCCTGTCTACTACAAATTGATGGATTCCTGTGATATATCCTGTTAATGCAAGTTCGTAGCCAACCTCATGTTTGCCTGCTATTTCAATACAGCTGTAAAAAATACTGTTGTTTTTTCGCACAGCTCCATCGCCTAAGACTGCTATTAATGCAAGGGTACTATCTACACTTGGCGAGCGAAGAATATAGCCATCACGTTCAAATGTTACTGAACGCACTTCGCTACCTACTTTTTCATACACAATGACACCATCAGCAGCACTATATTTTGTACTCGCGTTTACTCCCCAAGTACTAATATCTGCTAGTTCATCTAGTACAAGTGCCTTTAATTGTTGGGGCTTTTCTAAAACAATATAACGTCGCTCACCATCTACCACTACGAATTCATCTTCTACAAGCGCTGGCTTCACTATCATATGAACTGACAGTACTGCATCCTTTTTCTCTGAAAGTTGTACATTTACTTCATAAATACCTTTTACTGTTTCAATTGTGTAAATGTCATTCTCTGACACTTCAATTGTTCCGAGCTCTATTAATGCTGTCGTTGTTGCTACGAGCGCCTCATATTTAAAATCTGTAGAAGCAGCGTGCTGAAAAAATAATAATCGGAATGATGCAACGGCTGATGGTAAGATAATACATCCGTTCATACCGCGATGCCCACGTGGTTCATTTAATAGAATTTGTTTTGTATTTTCAAATTGTGTATTTAATGCATTGGCCGCTTCCACAATATTTTCCTGAGAAATTACGATAGGCGATTGCACCACTATACGAAAGGCTTCTCCAACTACCTGTGTATCAATCGTTTGAAAAGATTTATGATAGTTCATATTAATCCTCCTTTAGTGATCCATTGGTGGAATCATCAAATAACCTTCTTTTAACGGGTCCTGTTCATTGTAAAAGAATCGATGCATCCCCATTACCCATGCAGATCCTGTTACTTCTGGGATAACAGCTGTTAAATCACCAACAACTACTTCTTCTAGTACTCGTGCTTTAAACAATGTACCTACAATACTTTCGTAAACGAATGGTTCGTTCATAGCCAGTTCATTTTTCTTGTAAAGTGTCGCAATTTTAGCTGAAGTACCTGTACCACATGGCGAACGATCAATTCCACCTGGCGGTACAACGACTGTATTCTTTAAATCCGCTAATTCATTTACTGGATTCGTATAAAACTCGATATGAGTTAACCCATGTATAAACGAAAACTCAGGATGTACAATCTTTTCCTTGGCATTCACAGCATTACGAAGACGAATACCTGTATTAATAATATTCGTCGCGTTTTCTACTGATAAATCTAAATCTATTTTTCTAGCATCTACAATGCCGTAAAAATTACCTCCATACGCAATTTCACATTCAACAACACCGAATTCAGGGTCTTCAATTTCAACTGTCTTTAATAGAAAAGAAGGTACGTTTTTAAACGTTACTTCCTTAGCCACGCCATCTTCTACTTTAATTTGTACAGCAATTAAACCTGCTGGGGTGTCCAATTTAATATGGGTATACGGAGTTTGAATCTCAATTAAGTTCGATTCAACAAGGGCTGTACAAACGCCAATTGTGTCATGCCCGCACATCGGTAGATAACCACCAGTTTCAATATAAATCACGCCTAAATCAGCTTCTGGATGACAAGGATCCGTAATAATAACACCTGACATAACGCTATGTCCTCGAGGCTCGTTCATAAGAAACTTTCGAATCCAGTCAAAGTGCTTTTGCATATAAAGCATTTTGTCAGACATCGTTTTACCTTCAAGCTTCGGCATGCCACTAATGAGCGAACGTGTCGGATTTCCACCTGTATGGGTATCAATTGTTGTAAATAACTTTTGAAATTTCATTTGTGGAACACTCCTTTCTTAAATCTATTTATACTTACTGGCTCAGTAGGAATACATGTATCTTTGTGTTGTAGCAATTCTTGCACAAGCTTTCCAGTGACTGCTGCTAGGCTAATCCCATCTCCTTCATGACCTGCCGCTATGTAGAAGCCTGGTACCTCCTCTACTTCACAAATAATGGGTAAATGATCCTCTGTCCATGGTCTTAGCCCCGCATATGTACGGATAATCGACATATCTGCAATTTTTGGATAGAAACGCACAGCACGTCTAGCAATCATTTTCACGACATCATGATTTACTTTCGTATCAAAGCCAACAAATTGGCGACTACTTCCTATTAAAAAGTTTTGTGCTTCAGTTGGTTCAAATACTAAAGCAACTCCGTATTTTTCAATATCCGCATCCACTATACGCTCTCCGCCAAATTTAGAAATTAAATAACCGAATTCCATTACCTTTCTTAGACCTACTGGTTGCTGACGTGATGCAACAATAATATGGCCTTTACGTGGTTTGATAGGTACTTCAACACCAAGCATTTGTCCAACAAACGGCGCCCAAATACCACAAGCATTAATCACTTTATTGGCTGTCATTATACTTTCATTAGTCTCGATTAAAAACGTGCCATCTGGCTGTTTCTTTATGTTTTTTACTTCAATATGTTTTCGTATTTTTGCACCCATTTTTTCTGCTGAATGGAACATAGAAAATGTCAGCATATACGGATTTACTGTTGAATCTGTTTTACACTCTAAGCCGCCATATAAATCATCTGCGAAGAACTTTGATTCATTTCGCAAGTCTGCTCTATCTAACATTTTAAAATCCAATCCTGCTTCTTGCTGACGAGTCACCCATTGTTGAGCGGCTACCATTTCTAATTCACTTTCACAAACAAGAATACTTCCAGGGTTGCGATATTCAAATTTAATTTCTAACTCTTGATCTAGCTCATGTACTAATTGTTGGCTTACTAATGACATCTGGCTATCAAAGCCTGGATCCTTATCTATGGCTAAAATATTTCCATCGCAGCGAGAAGAAGTTCCACTCGCCAATTCATTTTTTTCTAGTACCGTTACTTCAAGACCAGCCTTTGCACAATAATAAGCAATTGCCCCGCCAATAATACCTCCGCCAACGATCACGATATCATGATGAGATTTCCCCAATATTCTCCCCCCTTTTTTTGCAAGTACTTAACATTTTGCAAAAAGCGTGCCAACCTCTCAATTCGAAATTTGTTTGATAAACTATCCACTATGTGTCAAAATTATTTATATTATTCAAAAAAATTGGACAAATGAGTGATGAGGGGGAACTTATTTTGCATTCATACCATTTAATTATGAATAAAGTGTTAAAACGAAATTTCATTTTCATCCCAGTAGAGGATGTTGTAACTAAACTTAACGATGACACGACACAGTATTTTGTTATTGAAAATGAAAAGCCTTACGCAGTTAAGAGAGGCAAAAGAAAAAGTGATTTCGAATATATAGCCTGTCAAATTGTGCGCATGGATTGTCCAATCAAAACAGCTCTTGATTATTTGGAGGATTATGATTTTTTACTTATTCGTGACGAAACTAAGCAATATATAGGCTATTTATCGAAAGAATCCTTGTTATACGATCTCGCTTATGAATTAGAGTGTATAAATGCTTACTTAAACACCATTTTAGAAACGATTAATGAGTCATGTACTGTCATTGATCATCATCAAAACGTTATTTATTGGACCAAAGGAGCGGAAAGTATTTTTTCAGTATCTGGGGAAAATATTATTGGAAAGCCAATCACGGATTTCTTTAAGGAAGATCAACTTGAAATTTTACATACATTGCAGCATAGAAAATCTGTTTATCAACAACAGCATTTTCCGCGTGAAGACCTTGTTGTAATGATTAACTCCAATCCTGTTATGTTAAACGATAAAACGATCGGTGCAGTCGTAGCCGAAACAGACATTACCCATGTAAAAAAATTAAACGAAGAACTTCATATTACTTCTGAAAAATTATTGAATTTAGAGAAACAGATGAATACAAATGGCTTAGCCTACGACCCATTTACACTTATTCGTGGTAATAGCCCTACACTAAAAAAGGTGCTTGAACAAGTAAATAAGGTCGCAAAAACCGAGGCAAATATTTTAATCTATGGAGAAAGTGGCGTCGGCAAAGAGCTTTTCGCCCGCGCAGTTCACGCAATTCGCGAAAAACCAGATGCACCATTTGTAGCCATCAACTGCGGGGCCATTCCTAGTGGCTTATTCGAAAGTGAGATTTTTGGTTATGAAAAAGGTGCCTTTTCCGGAGCACATCAAAAAGGAAAAAAAGGAAAAGTAGAGCTTGCACGAGGGGGCACACTATTTTTAGACGAAATTGGAGAAATGCCGTTAGATATGCAGGTAAAGATTTTACGATTGCTGCAGGAAAAAACTTTTTATGCAGTAGGCGGCACAAAAGAAATGGATGTCGATTTTAACTTAGTAGCTGCTACAAATAGGGATTTAAAGCAATTGGTAGAGGAAGGAAAATTTAGAGAAGATTTATATTACCGTTTAAATGTCGTAAATTTCACAGTACCTCCACTTCGAGAACGAGCTACTGATATTTTAGAGATTAGTAACTACTTCTTATATGAGAAATCCATCAAATACAATCGACCAATTCAAGGAATTCCGCCTGAAATCGCAAATATTCTTTTGCAATATCAATGGCCAGGAAATGTTCGTGAATTAGGTAATGTTATAGAACGCCTCGTTGTTTTTTCTGATGAAGGAGCAATTCATATAGAAGATTTACCTGCAGACATTTTAGCAGCCGTTCCAAAAAGTGAAAAACTAGACGTACGAAAGGATGTACCACAAGGGACGCAGCTAAGCGATCAACTCGAACATTATGAACGTGAAATTATTTTAGAGCAGCTTGCGTTAGTAAATGGCAATAAAAAAATCTGCGCCCAAAAATTAGGTATTACTCGGGCAACATTATACAATCGACTAAAAAAATTAAACATTGATGTCTAATTTTTTTAACTTAATGTCTAAATTTTTATACACTATTCTTTCGATATACAGCAAACCACAAGCAAGCCATTTATGGATGTCAAAAAACTTTCTGGCATAGTTTTTGCAGTAAATATTATGTAAATAAAATTTTTACGTATTAGGGGGATCACTATGCAATACAAATCTATGATTGTATGTCGTTGTGAAGAAGTTAGCTATGATGAACTCGTAGAAGTAGCATCCGCAAATAATTGCTCTGCTCGTGAACTTAAGCTACGAACGCGGGCAGGTATGGGCTATTGTGGTGGTCGCACTTGTCGTACAATGGTCGATCAAATCGCACATAAACATCACCCACGACCAGACTGCGAAATTTCATTAAAATATCAGGCACCAATTCGTCCTGTACGATTTGCCGACTTAGGGGAGGTTAAATAATGACTGAACGTATTATAAACCACCCTGTTTTAGGGGTACTACCTTCAATGGAAAAGGTGTCTTTCACTTTTGATGACCAAGAATATGAGGGATACAAAGGTGAATCTTTAGCAGCCGCCCTACTTGCAAATGGTATTCGCACCTTACGTGTCCATGAAGAATCAGGTCTACCACGTGGCATCTATTGTAATATTGGCCATTGCTTTGAGTGTCGCGTAAATGTCAACGGCTTAGAAGGAGAACGCGCATGTATAACACCTGTCTCTGATGGTATTGTTGTGAAAAGTGGTACGACTCTTCCTACAACAGTGCGTGACTGGAGGAAAAATAATGGAAAATAAAGTAGTCATTATCGGCGCTGGTCCTGCTGGGCTTTCTGCCGCTATTACATTAGCAGAAAAAAATATAGCCGTTCTTGTTATTGATGAATACTTATATCCAGGAGGACGCTTACTTGGACAATTATATGAAGAAAGTCCAGGGAAATGGTGGAATGGTATTGTAGAATCCAAGCGTTTATTTGAACGTGCAAAAGCCCTCAATGTCGAACTTTTACTACAAACGAGCGTTTCAGATTTAGAAAAAATTGAACAAGAGTGGATTGTCCATACAAATAAAGGTGTATTTCGTACAAGGCAGCTTCTGTTAGCTACAGGTGCCGCTGAATCTCCATTCCCAATTCCAGGGTGGACACTTCCTGGCGTAATGTCTGTAGGAGCTGCACAAGTAATGACAAATGTACATCGTGTAAAGCCTGGCAAACGTGGGGTCATTATTGGCGTTAACGTACTGTCCTCAGCCATAGCGATGGAATTACAAATCGCAGGCGTTCAAGTAGCAGCAATCACATTACCCGCTGTTAACTTATTAACAAAAGATAGCGGAAACCCTATTGAGGTTATGAATTCATTACTACATGTATCTCATATGGCCCCCTCTCCCCTTGTTAAAATCGGAAGTAAGTTTATGAAAAATGAATTTATGAAAAAGTTAGGTATTACCTTCTATCCAAAAAACGGAGTGAAAATGTGGGATATTCCAATTATGTTACGAAAAGCAGTCGTTGAAATAGTTGGCAAAGATCAAGTAGAAGGTGTAGTCATTGCAACAGTAAATACTGACGGCTCCATCGTTCCTGGCAGTGAAAAACGCATCAAAGCAGATTTTGTTTGTATCGCAGGAGGATTATATCCTTTAGCAGAACTTGCTTCTTTAGCAGGTTGTCCATTCCATTATATTGAACAATTAGGTGGGTTCATCCCGTTACATAATGAGCAAATGGAAACCAACTTAGATGGGCTACATGTCGCGGGCAATATTACAGGTATTGAAGGAGCGAAAGTTGCGTTAGCTCAAGGCAAAGTTGCTGCGCTGACAATCGCATATAAATTAGGCACCAGCACTACACAGCAAGAGATTCAACGCGCTATTGAAGATGTCGAAACAACACGAGCGAATGCACATATTCAATTCCATCCAGAAGTTTTAGCAGGTCGTCAACAATTGAAAAAAATCTGGATAGAGTCATATCTAAATGTTACCAATTAAAACTGTCAGTATTTTAGACAAAACAAAAAAGTGTATAACATTTGAATACTACAAACTGAAGTTAAAAATCCTTTTCTCACACTACAGAGAAAAGGATTTTTATTTTATTTATAGGGCTATTATACGCCATAGGAAAGCGCTCCCAGAGTGAAATGTTCAATCAAGTACAGATTTTGCTGAAGAGCATTTTTTATGGCACAAAAAATGCATTAAGAATGATAAGGGAGGGAAATTTTGAAGGGGGGTATTTTCCAACTATTATCTTCAATTCATAAATTTAAGCTTGCGTAATTCCTAACGACAGCTATGTAGTAAGACGATATGTGGATTCTTCTTAGTAGGAAATGGAATCATACAATCTTGGGGAAAATGCTCAGAACGCAAGACATTTATGAAAATAAAAAAAGAATTAGTTGTTCAAGGGGGAAATGTTATGGAAGCAATCGTAAATACATTAGTCGATTACATTTGGGGAAATGCACTCGTTTATTTAGCATTAGGGGTAGGTTTGTATTTTACTGTTCTGACCAGAGCTGTACAATTCCGTTATATTCCCGAGATGCTACGATTATTGCGTGAACGAAAAGAATCTAACGAAGGGATATCATCTTTCCAAGCTTTTTGTATGGCCTTATCTGGTCGTGTTGGGGTCGGTAATATCGCAGGGGTTGCTACTGCTATTGCAGCGGGTGGACCAGGTGCCGTATTTTGGATGGGGGTTATGGCGTTTCTAGGAGGTGCAAGCGCCTTCATTGAATCTACCTTAGCCCAAGTGTATAAAGAAAAAGCAGATGATCAATACCGTGGTGGATCACCTTATTACATTGAAAAGGGTTTAAAACTTAAAGGTTTTGCTATTTTTGTAGCGTTTGTTATTTGTCTTTCATATGGCGTTCTAGTACCGGGTATTCAAGCAAATACAATTGCCACGTCATTTGATACAGCATTTAATATTTCTCCATATATAACTGGCATAATTATTGTTGTACTTTTAGGATTGATAATTTTTGGCGGTGTTAAACGTATTGCACGCGTTGCAGATAAGGTAGTTCCTATTATGGCACTGGCCTATGTCCTTTTAACACTTATTATTTTAGGTGCTAATGCAAGTGAAATACCTAGCATGATTAAATTAATTCTTACAAGCGCCTTTGGGACAAATGCAATATTTGGAGGTATAGTGGGTACTGCTATTGCTTGGGGTGTCAGACGTTCGGTATTTTCAAATGTAGCCGGAGCTGGTGAAGCTACATTCAGTTCTGCAGCTGCTGAAGTATCCCATCCAGCTAAACAAGGGTTAGTACAAGGTTTTTCAATATACATCGATACGATTATCGTCTGTACAGCAACTGCGTTAATGATTTTAATTACAGGTATGTATAATGTCACTCCTCCTGGAGCCACAACACCTCTAGTTGAAAACATTCCAGGTGTAGTGGCAGGTACCGCTTATACACAGGCCGCTGTCTCTACTGTATTCGAAGATTTTGGAAGTGGTTTCGTGGCCATTGCCATATTCCTTTTTGCATTCACTACTTTAATGGCTTACTACTATATAGCAGAAACTACAATTGTCTATTTAGATAAAAAACTGCGTTACCCTGTATTAAAATTAGTTTTAAAATTTATCTTCTTAATTGTCGTGTATGTTGGTAGTGTTCAATCTGTTAGTCTAATGTGGGGGCTTGGAGATATTGGATTCGGTAGTATGAGTTATTTGAACTTTATTGCTATTGTCTTATTAACTAAACCGGCTCTAAAAGTTTTGCGTGATTACGACCGTCAAAAAAAGGCAGGGCTCGATCCGATTTTTGACCCACGAGAAGTAGGTATTAATAACGCAGATTTCTGGATAGAGTACAGCAACAAGCATAAACATACTCAATAAAAAAAATAGCAACTACAACCTTTAAAAAGATTGTAGTTGCTATTTTTCATTGTTGGATGTTTTTTTCGATTACAACTTCTGATTATTCATAAAATAAAAAACAGCCAGCACACAGCTGACTGTTTTATTTGCCTAGCGACGTCCTACTCTCACAGGGGGAAGCCCCCAACTACCATCGGCGCTAAAGAGCTTAACTTCCGTGTTCGGTATGGGAACGGGTGTGACCTCTTTGCCATCATCACTAGACTATTTTCGA
>Ga0213822_1000521_pt1 | contig 29224 bp, 24 predicted proteins | sample MC6MC0908MG_FD_179872 | JGI IMG/M metagenome (GOLD analysis project Ga0213822, IMG submission 179872) | Enriched soil aggregate microbial communities from Iowa State University, Ames, United States - MC6-MC0908-MG | ecosystem: Environmental > Terrestrial > Soil > Unclassified | place: USA: Iowa...
TGCCAGAAGGCGTAGAGATGGTAATGCCAGGCGACAACATCAAAATGGTTGTTACCCTGATCCACCCAATCGCGATGGATGACGGTCTGCGTTTCGCAATCCGTGAAGGCGGCCGTACTGTTGGTGCAGGCGTTGTTGCTAAAGTTCTCGGCTAATCGCTGATAACATTTGACGCAATGCGCAATAAAAGGGCATCATTTGATGCCCTTTTTGCACGCTTTCGAACCAGAACCTGGCTCATCAGTGATTTTTTTTGTCATAATCATTGCTGAGACAGGCTCTGTAGAGGGCGTTTAGTCCGAAAAGCGATTGGTTTTTTCGGGTTGGATCGCCTCGCTCTCGCGGGGTGAAATTGTTTGTAGAATACTTCTGACAGGTTGGTTTATGAGTGCGAATACCGAAGCTCAAGGGAGCGGTCGCGGCCTGGAAGCGATGAAGTGGATAGTTGTGGCCGTGCTGCTGATTGTGGCTATTGTTGGCAACTACCTCTATCGTGACATGATGCTGCCGTTGCGTGCGCTGGCCGTAGTAATTCTTATTGCTGCAGCGGGTGGTGTCGCGCTGTTGACGACAAAAGGTAAAGCGACCGTTGCTTTTGCCCGCGAAGCGCGAACCGAAGTTCGCAAGGTCATTTGGCCGACTCGCCAGGAAACATTGCACACCACGCTGATTGTGGCAGCAGTGACAGCAGTCATGTCACTGATTCTGTGGGGACTAGATGGTATTCTGGTTCGCCTGGTTTCCTTTATCACTGGCCTGAGGTTCTAAGATGTCTGAAGCCCCTAAAAAGCGCTGGTACGTCGTTCAGGCGTTCTCCGGTTTTGAAGGCCGCGTAGCCACTTCGCTGCGTGAGCATATCAAATTACACAATATGGAAGAGTTGTTTGGTGAAGTCATGGTTCCGACCGAAGAAGTGGTCGAGATCCGTGGTGGCCAGCGTCGCAAAAGCGAGCGCAAATTCTTCCCGGGTTACGTGCTGGTTCAGATGGTGATGAACGATGCAAGCTGGCACCTGGTGCGCAGCGTCCCGCGCGTAATGGGCTTTATCGGCGGCACGTCCGATCGTCCGGCACCAATCAGCGACAAAGAAGTTGATGCGATTATGAACCGCCTGCAGCAGGTTGGTGATAAGCCGCGTCCTAAAACGCTGTTTGAACCGGGTGAAATGGTTCGTGTTAGCGACGGTCCGTTTGCTGACTTTAACGGCGTGGTTGAAGAAGTGGACTACGAGAAGTCCCGCCTGAAAGTTTCTGTTTCTATCTTCGGTCGTGCGACCCCTGTAGAACTGGACTTTGCCCAGGTAGAAAAAGCCTAAGCAGCCGATCAAAAAAGCGGCGATTTAATCGTTGCACAGGGCGCGAGATTGGAATACAATTTCGCGCCTTTTGTTTTTATGGGTTCCGACCCGTAAAACGATATTTATCACGGGGAGCCTCCTTGAGGCGCTATAACCCATTTAGAGGATTTTAGAATGGCTAAGAAAGTACAAGCCTATGTCAAGCTGCAGGTTGCAGCTGGTATGGCTAACCCAAGTCCACCAGTTGGTCCAGCTCTGGGTCAGCAGGGTGTTAACATCATGGAATTCTGTAAAGCGTTCAACGCAAAAACTGAATCCCTTGAAAAAGGTTTGCCAATTCCGGTTGTTATCACCGTATACGCTGACCGTTCTTTCACTTTCGTTACCAAGACCCCGCCGGCAGCAGTACTGCTGAAAAAAGCGGCTGGTATCAAGTCTGGTTCCGGTAAGCCGAACAAAGATAAAGTTGGTAAAATTTCCCGCGCTCAGCTGCAGGAAATCGCGCAGACCAAAGCTGCCGACATGACTGGTTCCGACATTGAAGCGATGACTCGCTCCATTGAAGGTACTGCACGTTCCATGGGCCTGGTAGTGGAGGACTAAGAAATGGCTAAACTGACCAAGCGCATGTCCGTGATCCGTGACAAAGTTGATGCGACCAAACAATACGACATCACCGAAGCTATCGCTCTGCTGAAAGAACTGGCTACCGCTAAGTTCGTTGAAAGCGTTGACGTTGCTGTAAACCTCGGTATCGACGCTCGTAAATCTGATCAGAACGTTCGTGGCGCAACTGTACTGCCACACGGTACTGGCCGTTCCGTACGCGTAGCTGTATTTGCTCAGGGTGCAAACGCTGAAGCTGCTAAAGCTGCTGGCGCTGAACTGGTAGGTATGGAAGATCTGGCTGATCAGATCAAAAAAGGCGAAATGAACTTTGACGTTGTTATTGCTTCCCCGGATGCAATGCGCGTTGTTGGCCAGCTGGGCCAGGTTCTGGGTCCACGCGGCCTGATGCCAAACCCTAAAGTTGGTACTGTAACTCCTAACGTTGCTGAAGCGGTTAAGAACGCTAAAGCGGGTCAGGTTCGTTATCGTAACGACAAAAACGGCATCATCCACACTACCATCGGTAAAGTGGACTTCGACGCTGACAAATTGAAAGAAAACCTGGAATCTCTGCTGGTTGCGCTGAAAAAAGCAAAACCAACTCAGGCGAAAGGCGTGTACATCAAGAAAATTAGCATCTCCACCACTATGGGTGCAGGTGTTGCGGTTGACCAGGCTGGCCTGAGCGCTGCTGCAAACTAATACCTTTACGTGGGCGGTGGATTTGTCTACAATATTACCCCCACGTTTGCTAACAAAAGTTAGCAGGTAAAAAGATTTGTTCGTTGGAGCCTGGCCTAATCCAGGCCTCCGTCGAAGACCGCAGGTGTCTCGAAAGAGGCTTAATGCCCTGCGTAGACGGTGACAGAACGCTAAGATTATTTCTGATACTCTGGCTTGTTTCTGCTCACCGTATTAAGACGCTCTTTCCGTTGGGAAGAGTGAAGTGAGTTCCGGAACATGAGTTCCGGCAAACATCCAGGAGCAAAGCTAATGGCTTTAAATCTTCAAGACAAACAAGCGATTGTTGCTGAAGTCAGCGAAGTAGCCAAAGGCGCGCTGTCTGCAGTAGTTGCGGATTCCCGCGGCGTAACTGTAGACAAAATGACTGAACTGCGTAAAGCAGGTCGCGAAGCCGGCGTATACATGCGTGTTGTTCGTAACACCCTGCTGCGCCGTGTTGTTGAAGGTACTCAGTTTGAGTGCCTGAAAGACGCGTTCGTTGGTCCGACCCTGATTGCATATTCTATGGAACACCCGGGCGCAGCTGCTCGTCTGTTCAAAGATTTCGCGAAAGCGAATGCAAAATTTGAGGTCAAAGCCGCAGCCTTTGAAGGTGAGTTGATCCCGGCATCGCAAATCGATCGCCTGGCAACCCTGCCAACCTACGAAGAAGCAATTGCACGCCTGATGGCAACCATGAAAGAAGCTTCGGCTGGCAAACTGGTTCGCACTCTGGCTGCTGTTCGCGATGCAAAAGAAGCTGCTTAATAGCCGTTTTCTTTATCAAGCATTCGCTTACGTATAAACTTATTCTGATTTTCAGGAACAATTTAAATGTCTATCACTAAAGATCAAATCATTGAAGCAGTTGCAGCTATGTCCGTAATGGACGTTGTAGAACTGATTTCTGCAATGGAAGAAAAATTCGGTGTTTCCGCTGCTGCTGCTGTAGCTGTAGCTGCTGGCCCGGCTGAAGCTGCTGAAGAAAAAACTGAATTCGACGTAATTCTGAAAGCTGCTGGCGCTAACAAAGTTGCTGTAATCAAAGCAGTACGTAGCGCAACTGGCCTGGGTCTGAAAGAAGCTAAAGACCTGGTAGAATCTGCTCCAGCCGCTCTGAAAGAAGGCGTGAGCAAAGATGACGCAGAAGCACTGAAAAAATCTCTGGAAGAAGCTGGCGCTGAAGTTGAAGTTAAATAAGCCAACCCTTCCGGTTGCAGCCTGAGAAATTGGGCTGATGGCTGGTGACTTTTTAGTCACCAGCCTTTTTGCGCTGTAAGGCGCCAGTAGCATTTCACACTGTTTGACTGCTGGTTGTCCTGACAATGCTTGTTTCTATCGACGCCTTAATATACTGCGACAGGGTGCTTGCTCTGTGTAAATCGCAACGAAATGGTTTAAGCGTGATAGCAACAGGTATTGCGGAAAGTATTCAATTTTCCGATCAACAAAACGGTGTTGCACAAACTGTCCCTTCGTCGGACAGATGGGTCGACTTGTCAGCGAGCTGAGGAACCCTAATGGTTTACTCCTATACCGAGAAAAAACGTATTCGTAAGGATTTTGGTAAACGTCCACAAGTTCTGGATATACCTTATCTCCTTTCTATCCAGCTTGACTCGTTCCAGAAGTTTATCGAGCAAGATCCTGAAGGGCAGTATGGTCTGGAAGCAGCCTTCCGTTCCGTATTCCCAATCAAAAGCTATAGCGGTAATTCTGAGCTGCAATACGTCAGCTACCGCCTTGGCGAACCGGTATTTGACGTTCAGGAATGTCAGATCCGTGGTGTGACCTATTCCGCACCGCTGCGCGTCAAACTGCGTCTGGTTGTCTATGAGCGCGAAGCGCCAGAAGGCACCGTTAAAGACATTAAAGAACAAGAAGTCTACATGGGTGAAATTCCACTCATGACGGACAACGGTACTTTTGTCATCAACGGCACAGAGCGTGTTATCGTTTCCCAGCTGCATCGTAGCCCGGGTGTCTTCTTCGACAGCGATAAAGGTAAAACACACTCTTCCGGTAAAGTACTGTATAACGCGCGCATCATTCCTTACCGTGGTTCATGGCTGGACTTCGAGTTCGATCCGAAAGACAACCTGTTTGTCCGTATCGACCGTCGTCGTAAACTGCCAGCGACCATCATTCTGCGTGCGTTGAGCTATACCACTGAGCAGATCCTTGACCTGTTCTTCGAGAAAGTGATCTTTGAGATCCGCGACAACAAGCTGCAAATGGAGCTGCTGCCGGAACGTCTGCGTGGCGAAACCGCGTCGTTCGACATCGAATCCGACGGCAAAGTGTACGTGGAAAAAGGTCGCCGTATCACTGCGCGCCATATCCGCCAGCTGGAAAAAGATGAAATCAAACACATCGAAGTTCCGGTTGAATACATCGCGGGCAAAGTGGCAGCAAAAGATTACGTTGATGCTTCAACTGGCGAACTGATCTGCCCGGCTAACATGGAGCTGAGCCTGGATCTGTTGGCTAAGCTGAGCCAGTCTGGTCACAAACGTATCGAAACGCTGTTCACCAACGATCTGGATCACGGTCCGTACATCTCTGAGACTGTACGCGTCGACCCAACTAACGATCGTCTGAGCGCGCTGGTAGAAATCTACCGCATGATGCGCCCTGGTGAGCCACCAACGCGTGAAGCGGCTGAAAGCCTGTTTGAGAACCTGTTCTTCTCCGAAGACCGCTACGATCTGTCCGCGGTTGGTCGTATGAAGTTCAACCGTTCTCTGCTGCGTGACGCGATCGAAGGTTCCGGTATCCTGAGCAAAGAAGACATCATCGAAGTGATGAAAAAGCTCATTGATATCCGTAACGGCAAAGGCGAAGTGGATGATATCGACCACCTCGGCAACCGTCGTATCCGTTCCGTAGGCGAAATGGCGGAAAACCAATTCCGTGTTGGCCTGGTACGTGTTGAGCGTGCGGTGAAAGAGCGTCTGTCTCTGGGCGATCTGGATACCCTGATGCCTCAGGATATGATCAACGCCAAGCCAATTTCTGCCGCAGTGAAAGAGTTCTTTGGTTCCAGCCAGCTGTCTCAGTTCATGGACCAGAACAACCCACTGTCTGAGATTACGCACAAACGTCGTATCTCTGCACTCGGCCCAGGCGGTCTGACCCGTGAACGTGCAGGCTTTGAAGTTCGAGACGTACACCCGACTCACTACGGTCGCGTATGTCCAATCGAAACGCCTGAAGGTCCAAACATCGGTCTGATCAACTCCCTGTCCGTGTACGCACAGACTAACGAATACGGTTTCCTCGAGACTCCGTACCGTAAAGTGACTGACGGTGTTGTAACCGACGAAATTCATTACCTGTCTGCTATCGAAGAAGGTAACTACGTCATCGCTCAGGCGAACACCAACCTGGACGAAGAAGGTCGTTTCGTTGACGATCTCGTTACCTGCCGTAGCAAAGGCGAATCCAGCCTGTTCAGCAATGATCAGGTGGACTACATGGACGTTTCCACGCAGCAGATCGTTTCTGTTGGTGCGTCCCTGATTCCATTCCTGGAACACGATGACGCCAACCGTGCATTGATGGGTGCAAACATGCAACGTCAGGCGGTTCCGACTCTGCGCGCTGATAAGCCGCTGGTTGGTACCGGTATGGAACGTGCTGTTGCCGTTGACTCCGGTGTAACCGCGGTTGCTAAACGTGGCGGTACTGTTCAGTACGTTGATGCTTCCCGTATCGTTATCAAAGTTAACGAAGACGAGATGTATCCGGGCGAAGCAGGCATCGATATCTATAACCTGACGAAGTACACCCGTTCTAACCAGAACACCTGCATCAACCAGATGCCGTGTGTGTCTCTGGGTGAGCCGGTTGAGCGCGGCGACGTACTGGCAGATGGTCCGTCTACCGATCTCGGTGAACTGGCGCTCGGTCAGAACATGCGCGTAGCGTTCATGCCGTGGAACGGTTACAACTTCGAAGACTCCATCCTCGTTTCCGAGCGTGTGGTCCAGGAAGATCGTTTCACCACGATTCACATTCAGGAACTGGCATGTGTGTCCCGTGACACCAAGCTGGGGCCAGAAGAGATCACTGCTGACATCCCGAACGTGGGTGAAGCTGCGCTCTCTAAACTTGATGAATCCGGTATCGTTTACATCGGTGCAGAAGTGACCGGCGGCGACATTCTGGTTGGTAAGGTAACGCCGAAAGGTGAAACCCAGCTGACGCCAGAAGAGAAACTGCTGCGTGCCATCTTCGGTGAGAAAGCGTCTGACGTTAAAGACTCTTCTCTGCGTGTACCAAACGGTGTTTCCGGTACGGTTATCGACGTTCAGGTCTTTACTCGCGATGGCGTAGAAAAAGACAAACGTGCGCTGGAAATCGAAGAGATGCAGCTGAAGCAGGCGAAAAAAGACCTGTCTGAAGAACTGCAGATCCTCGAAGCTGGCCTGTTTAGTCGTATCTATGCTGCGCTGGTCTCCGGTGGCATCGAAGCTGAGAAGCTCGACAAACTGCCTCGCGACCGCTGGCTGGAACTGGGCCTGGCCGACGAAGAGAAACAAAGTCAGCTGGAACAACTGGCTGAGCAGTACGACGAACTGAAACACGAGTTCGAGAAAAAACTCGAAGCGAAACGCCGCAAAATCACTCAGGGCGACGATCTGGCACCAGGCGTGCTGAAGATTGTGAAGGTTTATCTGGCCGTTAAACGTCAGATTCAGCCTGGTGATAAAATGGCAGGTCGTCACGGTAACAAAGGTGTTATCTCCAAGATCAACCCGATCGAAGATATGCCTCACGATGCTAATGGTACGCCGGTAGATATCGTGCTGAACCCACTGGGTGTACCGTCTCGTATGAACATTGGTCAGATCCTCGAAACTCACCTGGGTATGGCTGCGAAAGGTATCGGCGAGAAAATCAACGCCATGCTGAAGCAGCAGGAAGAAGTCGCGAAACTGCGCGAATTCATCCAGCGTGCGTACGATCTGGGCACTGATGTTCGTCAGAAAGTTGACCTGAACACCTTCAGCGATGACGAAGTTCTGCGTCTGGCTGAGAACCTGAAAAAAGGCATGCCGATCGCAACACCGGTCTTCGATGGTGCGAAAGAGTCTGAAATCAAGGAACTGTTACAGCTGGGTGGCCTGCCGACTTCCGGTCAGATCACACTGTTCGACGGTCGTACCGGTGAGCAATTCGAGCGCCAGGTTACCGTTGGCTACATGTACATGCTGAAACTGAACCACCTGGTTGATGACAAGATGCATGCGCGTTCTACCGGTTCTTACAGCCTGGTTACTCAGCAGCCGCTGGGTGGTAAGGCACAGTTCGGTGGTCAGCGCTTCGGTGAGATGGAAGTGTGGGCGCTTGAAGCATATGGCGCGGCATACACCCTGCAGGAAATGCTTACCGTTAAGTCTGATGACGTGAACGGCCGTACGAAGATGTATAAAAACATCGTCGACGGTAACCATCAGATGGAACCGGGCATGCCGGAATCCTTCAACGTACTGTTGAAAGAGATCCGTTCCCTGGGTATCAACATCGAGCTGGAAGACGAGTAACTCTCGCTCAAACAGGTCACTGGTGCCGGATTAATAACCCGGCACCAGATTGTGCTAACTCCGACGGGAGCAAATCCGTGAAAGACTTATTAAAGTTTCTGAAAGCGCAAACTAAAACCGAAGAGTTTGATGCGATCAAAATTGCTCTGGCATCGCCAGACATGATCCGTTCATGGTCTTTCGGTGAAGTTAAGAAGCCGGAAACCATCAACTACCGTACGTTTAAACCTGAGCGTGACGGCCTTTTCTGTGCGCGTATTTTCGGGCCAGTAAAAGATTACGAGTGCCTGTGCGGTAAGTACAAGCGCCTGAAACACCGTGGTGTGATCTGTGAGAAGTGCGGCGTTGAAGTGACCCAAACTAAAGTGCGCCGTGAGCGCATGGGCCACATCGAGCTTGCGTCTCCGACTGCTCACATCTGGTTCCTGAAATCTCTGCCGTCCCGTATCGGTCTGCTGCTGGATATGCCGCTGCGCGATATCGAACGTGTTCTGTACTTCGAATCTTATGTTGTTATCGAAGGCGGGATGACGAATCTGGAACGTAACCAGATTCTGACCGAAGAACAGTATCTGGACGCGCTGGAAGAGTTCGGTGACGAATTCGACGCGAAAATGGGTGCGGAAGCTATTCAGGCCCTGCTGAAAAGCATGGATCTGGAGCAAGAGTGCGAGCAGCTGCGTGAAGAGCTGAACGAAACCAACTCCGAAACCAAGCGTAAAAAGCTGACCAAGCGTATCAAGCTGTTGGAAGCGTTCGTTCAGTCTGGTAACAAACCAGAGTGGATGATTCTGACCGTTCTGCCGGTTCTGCCGCCAGATCTGCGTCCGCTGGTTCCGCTGGATGGTGGTCGTTTCGCGACTTCCGACCTGAACGATCTGTATCGTCGCGTGATCAACCGTAACAACCGTCTGAAACGACTGTTGGATCTGGCTGCGCCTGACATCATCGTACGCAACGAAAAACGTATGCTGCAGGAAGCGGTCGACGCCCTGCTGGATAACGGTCGTCGCGGTCGTGCGATCACCGGTTCTAACAAACGTCCTCTGAAATCTTTGGCCGATATGATCAAAGGTAAACAGGGTCGTTTCCGTCAGAACCTGCTCGGTAAGCGTGTTGACTACTCCGGTCGTTCTGTAATCACCGTAGGTCCATACCTGCGTCTGCATCAGTGCGGTCTGCCGAAGAAAATGGCACTGGAACTGTTCAAACCGTTCATCTACGGCAAGCTGGAACTGCGTGGCCTGGCCACCACCATCAAAGCCGCTAAGAAAATGGTTGAACGCGAAGAAGCTGTCGTTTGGGATATCCTGGACGAAGTTATCCGCGAACACCCGGTACTGCTGAACCGTGCACCAACTCTGCACCGTTTGGGTATCCAGGCGTTTGAACCGGTTCTGATCGAAGGTAAAGCAATTCAGCTGCACCCGCTGGTTTGTGCGGCATATAACGCCGACTTCGATGGTGACCAGATGGCTGTTCACGTACCGCTGACGCTGGAAGCCCAGCTCGAAGCGCGTGCGCTGATGATGTCTACCAACAACATCCTGTCACCTGCGAACGGCGAGCCAATCATCGTTCCTTCTCAGGACGTTGTACTGGGTCTGTACTACATGACCCGTGACTGTGTTAACGCCAAAGGCGAAGGCATGGTGCTGACTGGCCCTAAAGAAGCTGAGCGTATTTACCGCGCTGGCCTGGCCTCTCTGCATGCGCGCGTTAAAGTGCGTATCACTGAATACGAAAAAGATGCGAGCGGCGAATTCGTTGCGAAAACCAGCCTGATCGATACGACTGTTGGTCGTGCGATTCTGTGGATGATCGTGCCGAAAGGTCTGCCTTTCTCCATCGTCAACCAGGCGCTGGGCAAGAAAGCGATCTCCAAAATGCTGAACACCTGTTACCGCATTTTGGGTCTGAAACCGACCGTTATCTTCGCTGACCAGACGATGTACACCGGCTTTGCTTATGCAGCGCGTTCAGGTGCATCTGTTGGTATCGATGACATGGTGATCCCACAGAAGAAATACGAGATCATCAGCGAAGCCGAAGCTGAAGTGGCCGAAATCCAGGAGCAGTTCCAGTCTGGTCTGGTTACCGCGGGCGAACGCTACAACAAAGTTATCGATATTTGGGCTGCGGCGAACGATCGCGTTTCCAAAGCGATGATGGACAACCTGCAAACTGAAACCGTCATTAACCGTGAAGGTAAAGAAGAGCAGCAGGTTTCCTTCAACAGCATCTACATGATGGCCGACTCCGGTGCGCGTGGTTCCGCAGCACAGATTCGTCAGCTGGCAGGTATGCGTGGTCTGATGGCGAAACCAGATGGTTCCATCATCGAGACGCCAATCACCGCGAACTTCCGTGAAGGTCTGAACGTACTCCAGTACTTCATCTCCACGCACGGTGCGCGTAAAGGTCTGGCGGATACCGCACTGAAAACAGCAAACTCCGGTTATCTGACGCGTCGTCTGGTTGACGTTGCGCAGGATCTGGTGGTGACTGAAGACGATTGTGGCACCCTCGAAGGTATCACCATGACCCCGGTTATCGAGGGTGGTGATGTTAAAGAGCCACTGCGCGATCGCGTTCTGGGTCGTGTGACTGCTGAAGACGTACTGAAACCAGGTACCGCAGACATTCTGGTTCCACGCAACACTCTGCTGCACGAACAGTGGTGTGACCTGCTGGAAGAGAACTCTGTCGACTCCGTGAAAGTGCGTTCTGTCGTATCCTGTGACACCGACTTTGGTGTATGTGCGCACTGCTATGGTCGTGACCTGGCGCGTGGCCACATCATCAACAAAGGTGAAGCAATCGGCGTTATCGCGGCACAGTCCATCGGTGAGCCGGGTACACAGCTGACGATGCGTACGTTCCACATCGGTGGTGCGGCATCTCGTGCGGCTGCTGAATCCAGCATCCAGGTGAAAAACAAGGGTAGCATCAAGCTGTCTAACGCCAAGTCGGTTGTTAACTCCGCTGGCAAGCTGGTTGTCACCTCTCGTAACACCGAGCTGAAGCTGATCGACGAATTCGGTCGTACCAAAGAGAGCTACAAAGTCCCTTACGGTGCTGTGATGGCGAAAGGCGATGGCGAACAGGTTGCTGGCGGCGAGACCGTAGCAAACTGGGATCCGCACACCATGCCGGTAATCACCGAAGTGGCGGGCTTCATTCGCTTCACCGATATGATCGATGGCCAGACGATTACTCGTCAGACCGACGAACTGACCGGTCTCTCCTCTCTGGTGGTTCTGGATTCTGCAGAACGTACCGCGGGTGGTAAAGATCTGCGTCCGGCACTGAAAATCGTTGATGCTAACGGTAACGACGTTCTGATCCCAGGCACCGATATGCCTGCTCAGTACTTCCTGCCAGGTAAAGCGATTGTCCAGCTGGAAGATGGCGTACAGATCAGCGGTGGTGACACCCTGGCGCGTATTCCACAGGAATCTGGCGGTACCAAGGACATCACCGGTGGTCTGCCACGCGTTGCTGACCTGTTCGAAGCACGTCGTCCGAAAGAGCCAGCTATCCTTGCGGAAATCAGCGGCATCATTTCCTTCGGTAAAGAGACCAAAGGGAAACGTCGTCTGGTTATCACTCCGTTAGACGGTAGCGAGCCATACGAAGAGATGATTCCTAAGTGGCGTCAGCTCAACGTGTTCGAAGGCGAACGTGTAGAACGTGGTGACGTGGTTTCCGATGGTCCAGAAGCGCCGCACGACATTCTGCGTCTTCGTGGTGTTCACGCGGTAACGCGTTATATCACCAACGAAGTACAGGACGTTTACCGTCTGCAGGGCGTTAAGATTAACGATAAACACATCGAAGTTATCGTTCGTCAGATGTTGCGTAAAGCAACCATCGATAGCGCTGGCAGCTCGGACTTCCTGGAAGGCGAGCAGGTGGAATACTCCCGCGTCAAGATTGCAAACCGCGATCTGGAAGCGAACGGCAAAGTGGCGGCGCTCTACTCCCGCGACCTGCTGGGTATCACCAAAGCGTCTCTGGCAACCGAGTCCTTCATCTCTGCAGCATCCTTCCAGGAGACCACGCGTGTCCTGACCGAAGCGGCTGTTGCGGGTAAACGTGATGAACTGCGCGGTCTGAAAGAGAACGTTATCGTGGGTCGTCTGATCCCGGCTGGTACCGGTTATGCTTACCACCAGGATCGTATGCGTCGTCGTGCTGCGGGCGAACTGCCAGCTGCACCTCAGGTAACTGCGGAAGATGCTTCTGCAAGCCTGGCAGAACTGCTGAACGCAGGTCTGGGCGGCTCTGACAACGATTAATCGTTGATGCCCGGCGGTGAAAATCGCCGGGTAACGAAACCCAGGTCGGAAAAGCGCTAGCGCCAATCGACAACAAAAAACCCGCCTCGGCGGGTTTTTTTATATCTCTATTTTTTCAGTTCAGCAGCGGCAGGCGGCGATAAAGCTCGATCATGTCTCCCGCCAGATCCTGAATCACCATCGCGTTCATCAGGTGGTCCTGAGAATGAACGGTAATGAGATTCACCGGGAGTTTGCCGGTGCCTTCATCAAGGCCAATCAGCTGGGTCTGGATGGTATGCGCGTGCTTCACATATTCACGCGACTCTTCCATCGCTTGTTCGGCGCCCTCGAAGTCACCTTTACGTGCCAGTTGCAGCGCGGTCAACGCCGCACTGCGCGCCGCCCCGGCGTTTACCAGCAACTCCATGATGGTTGTTTCTAAATCTTCCATGTTTTACTCCAACAGTTTGAGTGCTTTTTCGAGCACGGCATCGCCTTTCATCATGCCGTAATCCATCATGTCGATCACCGCGACCTTTTTGCCCAGCGGTTCCGCCTGAGCCTGAAGTTTTGCCAGTTCGTATTTAACCTGTGGCCCCAGTAATACGATGTCGGCGGTGGCAATATTGTCTTTAAATTCAGCAACCGGCACGGCTTTAATGGTTACTTCAACGCCTTTTTTATCTGCGGCGTCTTTCATACGTTGAACCAGCATGCTGGTAGACATACCCGCCGCACAGCATAAAACGATGTTCTTCATAGTCAGCCTCGATGTACATGTGTTTATTGATAATTATCCCGTGCAGGCGGCTTCAACAACCGCTTTAAGGCGATTGTGTGTGAGGCATCACAAAGAAATCTGCTTTTTCTGAAACCGGTTACAATTTTAACGGATTACGCGGTGCGCCCGCCAAAGCGGGCACAGAGAAAGCGGTGTTATGCGTGAGTGGAAGTGAGCAGAGTGCGGTTTTTACCCTGCTGTTTGGCTTCGTAGAGAGCTGCGTCCACGCTGCCCACTAACTGCTCCAGCGGCTCGAGGTGCCACTCTCCCAGGCCCGCGCTAAAGGTGACGTGCAAACCCTCTTCCCGCCAGGTGCGATCTGCAACCTGAAGACGCCATTTTTCCAGCAGGCTAAAAGCTGACTCACTATGTTCTGCCGGGAAGACAACGGCAAACTCCTCACCGCCGTAGCGATACACGGAAATATGCTGGGGCTGCATCACCTGGATACCCTCCCGGGCGACGTTACGCAGCACAATGTCACCGCTCAGATGGCCCCAGGTATCGTTGATGGATTTAAAGTTATCAATATCAACCAGCGCGAGGGCAAAGGGCTGATGCTCCTTCATCAATGCCGCAACATCGCTGTCGAAGGCGCGGCGATTCTTACAGCCGGTGAGCGCGTCTACGGTCGCCTGCCGCACATAATCCCGCTCGCGCTCTTTGTTCGTCAGAATCGTTTTACTGAGCATTGCTTCCAGTCGTGGCGCTTGATTCACCTCGCCGGTTTTAATGGCATTGATGATGTTCATCAGTACTGTACGTGATGCGTGGCGCAGATACAGGGCAAACAAGACAATCACGATGGCGGCCAGCGCAAATCCCCAACTGACAATGTTCGTCTCGTGGCGTGTGATGTCGGTGAGCGTGGTATTAGAAACGCGGTAAATGACGAGCCAGTCCGGGTTCGTAAAGGCATAGTAGTAGTACCAGAAGCCGGTTTTACGATCGTAGGTGTGCCCCTCGCCGCTGGTCATCTGGTCCATCAGCTCTTCACTGACATAGGTTTTAAACAAGGCTCGGGTATCCGGATGCAGCACCACCTTTCCATCGCGCTCCACCACGAAGAATTCCCCATGCATGGGGGCGACCATCTGGCGCAGGGTATATCCCATGGAAGCCAGGTCGAGATGAAATCCGAGAGTCCCTTTAACGCGACCTTCCGGCGAAATGACGGGCCGGTAGAGAGTAACGGTAAGCTGATGAGTAAAGTAATCCATGTAAGGGCTGGTATAGCGGCTTAAGGTACTCGCCTGCGCCTGACCGACAAACCACGGGCGGACGCGGGGATCAAACTTTTTGCTGCTGTCATCCGCCAGGACTTCGGGGGCACGCAGGTAGTGTCCCTGGGCATCAGCCAGAGAGATAGCCGAAACGTTCGGCATCATATTTTGCAACTGCATCAGGGCCTGCAATCCGTTCTCGCGATCGACATTCACCGTGTTCTCAAGCTGGTTATTGCGGGAGAAGAATGTGACAGCCCGGCCAAGAATATGGTCATTTTCACGCAGGATCGATTCCGTATAGTTCACCGCCAGGTTATGCGTGAAATTGAGGTTAATATTATGATAATCCTCAACAAAATCCTTTCGCTGCGTCAGCGTGATAAACACGGCGATCAGCACAAAACTGAGCAATATCCCCGCAAAGCTCACCAGGATAGGTGTCGTAAAAGAGAGTTTTTTACTGTGGACAGGCATGGGTTGTCAGAGATCCAGAAGAGGTGATAGTCCAAATGTATGCTGGTTAATTATACTTCCCAGATTTTAAGGCAGGATGATTTATCTTAATAACTGACCAGAAACTGCTTATTTTTGTGAAGGCAGGGCGAAACGAGGAAGAAGCTTTTCGCCCTGGTCAGCGTCCGCTGCTGACGTTTGCAGATTAAAAAAACACAGTCGATTCGACAACTGCTCAATGGTGACACTCCGAGGCTCCTCGAGAACATTTCGCCTCGTTGCATCGCGTTTCAACGTAACTGCGAGACGCGCCCCAGCCAGCTATCCCAGTCTTTCCAGACGGGCTGTAACCCCTGAGTGCTGAGCGCGTGGGCAACCTCTTCAGGCCGACGGCCATCGTGTGGGGCGAACTGCTCCAGTTCCGGATGATTATCGGCATAACCGCCCGGCTGGGTTTTGGAAAAGGCGCTGACGTTGTTAATGGCTAACGGAATGACCCGATCGCGAAACTCTGGCGATTCCCGTGTTGATAGCGACAGCTCCACTTCCGGTGCCAGCAGGCGAAACGCGCAGATCGTTTGCACCAGCTGGCGTTCATCCATGATCGACGCCGGTTCGATACCGCCAGCGCAGGGGCGCAGCCGTGGGAAAGAGATGGAGTAGCGGCTTTGCCAGTAGTGCTGCTGGAGCCACAACAAATGCTCCGCCACCATAAAACAGTCGACCCGCCAGCTGTCTGACAGCCCAATCAACGCGCCGAGTCCGATTTTGTCGATCCCCGCGCGACCGAGTCGATCCGGCGTTTCCAGGCGGAAGAAGAAATCCTGCTTTTTTCCTTTCAGGTGGTGCCGGGCGTACATCGCTTCGTGATAGGTCTCCTGATAGACCATCACGCCGTCCAGCCCAAGGGATTTCAGCTCCACGTACTCCTCTTCAGAGAGTGGCTGAACCTCCATCTGCAGGGACGAAAACCGGCGACGTATGGCCGGAATGTGCTGACGGAAATAGTCCATGCCCACTTTTCCCTGATGTTCACCGGTGACCAGCAACAGATGTTCAAAGCCCATCTCCCGGATGGCGTCACACTCACGGGCAATTTCATACTCGTCGAGGGTTTTGCGCTTAATGCGATTGCTCATGGAAAAGCCGCAGTAAGTACAATCATTGGCGCACAGGTTGGAGAGGTAGAGCGGCACGTAAAAGCTCACCGTGTTGCCAAAACGCTGGCGAGTGAGCCGTTGCGCGCGCTGGGCCATTGGCTCCAGATAGGCGCTGGCGGCGGGGGAGAGCAGGGCCATCAGATCTTCGCGGGAGACATGGCGCGCGTTCAGGGCGTGCTCGACGTCTGCGGCGGTTTTGCTGTTGATCCGCAGGCGAATATCGTCCCAGTCCAGTTCCCGCCAGCGTTCGACGAAGGTGCTCATGAGTACGCCTCCAGAAAGCCCGTTAGCGGGCTGGTGGCCTGCGCCTGAAAACTGCGCGAGCCAGGCCCGGACTGACGCGCCAGCAGGCCTGCCTCTACAGCCAGACGAAATGCGCGCGCCATCATCACCGGATCATCAGCCACTGCAATTGCGGTGTTGACCAACACGGCGTCGGCGCCCATCTCAAGCGCCTGCGCCGCATGGCTCGGCAAGCCGATACCCGCATCTACCACCACCGGAACAGTGGCCTGTTCAATGATAATTTCAAGCATCGCGCGGGTTTCCAGCCCCTGATTGGAGCCAATCGGTGCACCCAGCGGCATCACCGCCGCGCAACCGACTTCCTCAAGCCGTTTACAGAGCACCGGGTCCGCGCCGCAGTAGGGCAAAACTGTGAACCCTTGCTTGACGAGAATATCGGCTGCTTTCAGGGTTTCGATGGGATCGGGCAGCAGCCAGCGCGCGTCGGGATGGATTTCCAGTTTCAGCCAGCTGGTGCCCAGCGCTTCGCGTGCCAGTTGGGCGGCAAACACCGCCTCTTCTGCCGTTTTCGCCCCAGACGTGTTGGGCAGAAGCGTCACGCCCGCCGCCAGAAGCGGGGCCAGGATCGCATCGCTGTGATGACGCAAATTCACGCGTTTCATCGCCAGCGTCACCAGCTCGCTACCACTCTCGCGAATGGCATCGACCATCAGCTGTGGCGAAGCGAATTTTCCGGTGCCGGTGAAAAGGTGTGATTCAAAGAGTTTATCCGCAATACGTAACATATCAGCCTCCCGCGATGACCTGAAAAAGCAGGATCTGATCGCCATCCCGCACCTGCTGATGTTCCCACTGCTCACGCGGCAGGATCTGTTGATTAAGGGCCAGCGCCATACCTGGCTTCAGCTGGCGTAGCTGGTCGAGAAGGGCTGCGACGGTAAGCCCCGAAACGCACTGCATCGGCTCATCGTTAAACAGAATGCGCATGCTGTCCTCCGCATACCGGGCACCCGCTGGCGCGCTGCAATGCCAGATGCCGCCAGTTTCCTGAACGGGCATCGAACATCCGCAGCGTATTGCGCGGGGTCGCCATTTTGCTGATGAGCTTGATCGCCTCCAGCGCCTGCAAAGTGCCCATCACGCCGACGACCGGCCCGAGAATCCCCGCCGTACGGCAGTTGCGCTGCGGCTCTTCATCGTCCGGCCACAGGCAGCGGTAGCAGCCCTGCGTCCACGGCGGCGTCAGTACCATCATCTGCCCGCCAAACCCAACGGCGCTGGCGGTAATGAGCGGCGTATCGAGGGCCACGCAGGCGGCGTTGATCGCCTGACGTGTCGCCATATTGTCGGTGCAATCCAGCACCACATCGGCGCGGGCGACCTCCTGATGAAGCGCGTCTCCCTCCAGCCGCTTCTGCACGGCAATGAGCGTAATGTCAGGGTTGAGCGCATTCAGCCGCTGGGTGGTGATCTGCGCTTTTGGCTGGTTAATGTCCTCGGTGGTGAACAGGATTTGCCGCTGCAAATTGCTCAGATGGACATCGTCGTCGTCGGCTAACACCAGCGTGCCGACGCCTGCGCCAGCCAGATAGAGCGCAGCAGGCGCGCCCAGTCCTCCGAGGCCGATGATCAACACCCGGCTGTCGAGCAGCGTTTGCTGACCCTCGACGGCGATATCGTCGAGCAGGATCTGGCGGCTGTAGCGCATGAAATCGCTGTCATTCATCGCCCGCTCCCGCCAGCTGCAACAGCTGTTCAGTGGCCGCCCGCCAGTCTGCTGCCTGCGTAATGGCGCTGACCACCGCGATGCTGCCGACGCCGGTCCCCAGCACTGCCGGGGCACGCGCCAGGCTGATACCGCCGATAGCGACGGTCGGGTAATCGCCCAGACGAGCGATATGGCGCGCCAGCTGCGCCAGCCCTTGCGGGGCTGACGGCATCTGTTTAGTTTGCGTCGGGAAGACGTGGCCGAGTGCGATATAGGAGGGGCGAGCGGCGAGCGCCACGTCGATCTCCATATCATCATGAGTCGACACGCCCAGGCGCAGGCCTGCCTCGCGAATGGCGCTCAGATCGGTGGTCTCGAGATCTTCCTGACCCAGATGCACACCGTAGGCCTGATGCTTAATCGCCAGCTGCCAGTAATCGTTGATAAATAACCGGGCGTCAAAGCGGCGCCCCAGTTCGATGGCAGCTATCACATCGCTTTCCACCTCTTCGTCACGCTTGTCTTTGATACGCAACTGGAGCGTTTTGACGCCCGCCTGAAGCAGGCGCTCAATCCATTCTACGCTGTCAACGACCGGGTAAAGCCCTAAGCGCAGGGGCACCGGTGGGAAATCGGGCTGGTACATTACGCCTCCTCTTTTTTGAGGTAGATTTCGCCGCCTTTAGCGCGGAAGTTTTCTGACATGTCAGCCATGCCCACTTCAATGACCTGCTTGGCGGCGTAGTCGCGCACTTCCTGGCTGATTTTCATTGAGCAGAATTTTGGCCCGCACATGGAGCAGAAGTGCGCCACTTTGCCGGACTCCTGCGGCAGGGTTTCATCGTGGTAGGCGCGCGCGGTGAACGGGTCGAGCGCCAGATTGAACTGGTCTTCCCAGCGGAATTCAAAGCGGGCTTTCGACATGGCGTTATCGCGGATCTGCGCGCCCGGGTGGCCTTTGGCTAAATCCGCCGCGTGGGCGGCGATTTTGTAGGTGATCAGCCCCTGCTTCACGTCCTCTTTGTTCGGCAGGCCGAGATGCTCTTTCGGGGTGACATAGCAGAGCATGGCGCAGCCAAACCAGCCGATCATCGCTGCGCCGATACCGGAGGTGAAGTGGTCGTAGCCCGGTGCAATATCGGTGGTCAGCGGCCCGAGGGTGTAGAACGGTGCTTCGTGGCAGTGCTCCAGCTCTTCGGTCATATTGCGGCGAATCATCTGCATTGGTACGTGGCCAGGGCCTTCAATCATCACCTGCACGTCATATTCCCAGGCGATTTTGGTCAGCTCGCCCAGGGTGTGCAGCTCAGCAAACTGTGCTTCGTCGTTGGCATCGCGAATAGAGCCAGGACGCAGGCCGTCGCCCAGCGACAGGGAGACGTCGTAAGCGGCGCAGATTTCACAAATCTCGCGGAAGTGTTCGTAGAGGAAGTTTTCCTGATGATGCGACAGGCACCATTTCGCCATGATTGAGCCGCCGCGCGAGACAATCCCGGTCAGGCGTTTGGCGGTCATCGGCACGTAGCGCAGCAGTACACCGGCGTGGATGGTGAAGTAATCTACCCCCTGTTCGGCCTGTTCCAGCAGCGTATCGCGGAACGCTTCCCAGGTGAGATCTTCGGCGATCCCGTTTACCTTCTCCAGCGCCTGATAGATCGGGACGGTGCCAATCGGCACCGGGCTGTTACGCAGGATCCACTCGCGGGTTTCGTGGATGTAGCGCCCGGTGGAGAGATCCATCACCGTGTCCGCGCCCCAGCGGGTGGACCACACCAGTTTTTCGACCTCTTCTTCGATGGAGGAGGTGACCGCAGAGTTGCCGATATTGGCGTTCACCTTCACCAGGAAGTTGCGGCCAATAATCATCGGTTCCGATTCCGGGTGGTTTATGTTGGCAGGGATAATTGCCCGGCCAGCGGCCACTTCGTCACGCACGAATTCCGGCGTGATGTTCTCCGGCAGGCGAGCGCCAAAACCTTCGCCCGGATGCTGGTGGCGCAGAACTTCGCTGCGAATGCGCTCGCGCCCCATGTTTTCGCGGATGGCGATGAATTCCATCTCCGGCGTTACGATCCCCTGGCGTGCATAGTGCAGCTGAGTCACGCATTTTCCCGCTTTCGCCCGTTTCGGCGTCAACAGACCGGTGAAACGCAGCCCGTCCAGACCATCGTCCGCCAGCCGTTCTTTGGTGTACGCGGAGCTGCGGTCGGTCAGTGATTCGCTGTCCTGGCGCGCCTCAATCCACGGCTGACGCAATTTTGCCAGCCCCCGCTGGACGTTGATGGCTACCTCCGCATCGCCATAAGGGCCAGAGGTGTCGTAGACCGGCACTGCTTCGTTATCTTCAAACTGGGGATTTTCTTTGCTGCCACCGATGAGTGTCGGGCTAAGCTGGATTTCACGCATCGGGACGCGGATATCGTCCTGCGAACCGGTGATGTAAATACGTCTGGAGTTCGGGAAAGCGGTGCCTTCCAGGGTATCGATGAAGTGTTGTGCTTGTGCGCGCTGTTCGCGGCGGGTCAGTTTAGTTGCAGACATAGCTCATTCCAAAAAAGTAAGGAGTGGCTTGTCAGACGACGGATGAAGCAAGAGGTGTGATCACCCAGAGAGGGTGATACAACAGCATTTTGACTCTTGTTCCCTTCGCAGGTATTAGCCTGATCAGGTTCCGCGGATCCCGAATTAACGGTCTCAGCCCGGCTTTCGCACTGGGCACTCCGACAAGAAAACGCGCCTGCAGTGCAGGTGCGGTATTTGTAAATTACTCGTTAACGCTTAAGAACTCAAGCTGGCCGCGCGATGTTGTCTTCGTTGCTGGCTTTTGGATTGCTATCCAGCACCAGGGCGATGAGCTTGTCTTCCAGTGTGAACCGCGCTTCCATCGCTTCGCCGAGATCTGAAAGGGCCTGCTGGAAATCCAGATAATTGTCCTGGTCGATGGCGTTTTCGAGCGTGGAGTCGTAATAGTCCATGATCTGCTGAGTATTGGCTTCCAGCAGTGGGTAGAGCTTCGTGGCCGCTAAATACGGGCTGGTCCCTTCCATTTCGCGAATAATACGTTCATATAGATTAAAATGACCGTCGGAAAGGTAGTCGACCAGGCTTTGACAAAAATCATCCAGCGCTTTTTCATTCAACCGCATATACGATTCTTTGCCAGGCTTAATGCCAACCAGATTGTAGTAAGCAACAAGCAAATGTTTGCGCACGTGCAGCCAGCGATCGACCAGGTCATGACTTCCTCCGACGCGCTCTGTCAGGCTTTGTAGCTGGTTTAGCATGTTTGACTCCACAAGGTTAAGATGAAAAAGCTGGCCACCCGGAAATGTAAGAATATTGTTATCAACATGCCTGTGAAGCAAAGGTAGTGCAATAGATATGGATCGTATAATTGAAAAATTAGATCGCGGTTGGTGGATCGTCAGCCACGAACAAAAATTATGGTTGCCCGGCGGAGAATTACCTTACGGCGAGGCAGGACGTTTCGATCTTGCGGGGCAGAGGGCACTCTGGCTCGGCGAATGGCAGGGCGATCCCGTGTGGTTGATCCAGCAACATCGCCATCACGAAATGGGATCGGTTCGCCAGGTGATCGATCTGGACGTCGGTCTGTTCCAGCTTGCCGGGCGTGGCGTGCAACTGGCAGAATTTTTCCGATCCCATAAGTTCTGCGGCTACTGCGGGCACACCATGCACCAGAGCAAATCCGAGTGGGCCATGCTGTGCAGCCACTGCCGGGAGCGCTACTACCCCCAAATCGCCCCGTGCATCATCGTCGCCATTCGTCGGGATGACACTATTCTGCTGGCGCAACACACTCGCCATCGCAACGGCGTGCATACGGTGCTGGCTGGCTTTGTCGAAGTGGGTGAGACGCTCGAACAGGCTGTTGCTCGCGAAGTGATGGAAGAGAGCAGCATCAAGGTTAAAAATCTGCGTTACGTCACCTCCCAGCCGTGGCCCTTCCCTATGTCGCTGATGACCGCGTTTATGGCGGATTATGACAGCGGCGATATCGTGATCGACCAAAAAGAGCTGCTGGAAGCCAACTGGTATCGCTACGACGACTTACCCCTTCTTCCGCCACCGGGCACCGTGGCGCGTCGTCTGATAGAAGATACCGTCGCGATGTGTCGGGCCGACTATGAATGAATCACATGTTACACTGGCGGCATGACGCTTAAGGAACTGCAAAAATGACCGAACTGAAGAACGATCGTTATCTGCGTGCGCTGCTGCGCCAACCCGTTGATATCACCCCGGTGTGGATGATGCGCCAGGCGGGCCGTTATTTGCCGGAGTACAAAGCCACGCGCGCCGAGGCGGGCGATTTTATGTCCCTGTGCAAAAACGCCGAGCTGGCCTGCGAAGTCACGCTGCAGCCGCTGCGCCGTTTCCCGCTCGATGCGGCGATCCTTTTTTCAGATATTCTGACCATTCCGGACGCGATGGGGCTGGGTCTCTATTTCGAAACCGGCGAAGGCCCGCGTTTTACCTCACCGATTAAGAGTAAAGCTGACGTCGATAAACTGCCGATTCCAGACCCTGAACAGGAGCTGGGCTACGTCATGAACGCGGTGCGCACTATTCGCCGCGAGCTGAAAGGCGAAGTGCCGCTGATTGGCTTCTCCGGAAGCCCGTGGACCCTGGCGACGTATATGGTTGAAGGTGGTAGCAGCAAAGCCTTCACGATGATCAAAAAGATGATGTACGCCGAGCCGCTGGCGCTGCATGCGCTGCTCGACAAACTGGCGAAAAGCGTCACTCTGTATCTCAATGCGCAGATTAAAGCGGGTGCGCAGTCGGTCATGATTTTCGATACCTGGGGCGGAGTGCTGACCGGGCGCGATTATCAGCAGTTCTCCCTGCACTACATGCATAAAATTGTCGATGGTCTGCTGCGTGAAAACGAAGGCCGTCGCGTGCCGGTGACGCTGTTCACCAAAGGCGGCGGGCAGTGGCTGGAAGCGCTGGCTGCGACCGGCTGCGATGCGCTGGGTCTCGACTGGACGACGGATATTGCCGATGCGCGCCGTCGCGTGGGTGACAAAGTGGCGCTGCAGGGCAATATGGACCCCTCCATGCTCTACGCGCAGCCCGCACGTATCGAAGAAGAAGTGGCGACCATTCTGGCCGGATTCGGTCAGGGCGAAGGGCACGTCTTTAACCTCGGCCACGGTATTCATCAGGATGTACCGCCAGAGCACGCAGGCGTGTTTGTCGAGGCGGTGCACCGCCTTTCTGCCCAGTATCACCAGTAGGGAGTGATTATGGATTTCGCGTCATTACGCGCTCAGCAAATCGAACTGGCCTCCTCGGTGATCCGCGAGGATCGTCTGGATGTGAATCCCCCGGCATTGATCGCCGGTGCCGATGTCGGGTTTGAACAGGGCGGGGAAGTGACGCGAGCCGCGATGGTGCTGTTAACCTATCCCGCGCTGGAGCTGGTGGAGTACAAAGTGGCGCGCATCGCCACCACCATGCCCTACATTCCTGGTTTTCTCTCCTTTCGTGAATACCCCGCGCTGCTGGCAGCGTGGGAGCAACTCTCGCAAAAACCCGATCTTTTGTTCGTCGATGGTCATGGGATTTCCCACCCGCGACGCCTCGGCGTGGCCAGCCATTTTGGTCTGCTGGTGGATGTGCCGACAATTGGCGTGGCGAAAAAGCGGCTGTGCGGCAAGTTCGAACCGCTTTCCGCCGAACCGGGTGCTCTCGCACCGCTGATGGACAAGGGCGAGCAGCTGGCGTGGGTCTGGCGCAGTAAAGCGCGCTGTAATCCGCTGTTTGTGGCGACGGGTCATCGCGTGAGCACCGACAGCGCACTGGCGTGGGTGCAACGCTGCATGAAAGGCTACCGTTTACCGGAGCCGACGCGCTGGGCTGACGCAGTGGCGTCCGCGCGTCCGGCATTTGTTCGTTGGCAGGAAATTCAGCGTTGATTCAGGTAAACTGCGGCTAATTTCCGATTCGAGACATCATCATGTTACAAAACCCGATTCATCTGCGCCTTGAGAAGCTGGAAAGCTGGCAGCACGTCACCTTTATGGCCTGTCTGTGCGAGCGCATGTATCCCAACTATGCCACGTTCTGCAAGCAGACTGGATTTGGTGAAGGCCAGATTTATCGTCGTATTCTCGACCTGATTTGGGAAACGCTCACGGTCAAAGATGCTAAGGTGAATTTCGATTCTCAGCTCGAAAAACTGGAAGAGGCGATCCCGTCGGCGGATGACTACGATATGTATGGCGTCTACCCGGCTATCGACGCCTGCGTGGCACTGAGTGAATTACTTCACTCCCGTCTGAGCGGTGAAACCCTGGACCATGCCATCGAAGTCAGTAAGGCGTCCATTACCACCGTGGCGATGCTGGAAATGACCCAGGAAGGTCGCGAAATGACCGACGAAGAGCTGCGAGCTAACCCTGCGGTTGAGCAGGAGTGGGATATTCAGTGGGAAATATTCCGACTTTTGGCCGACTGCGAAGAACGCGATATTGAGCTGATAAAAGGGCTGCGCGCGGACTTACGCGAGGCGGGTGAGAGTAATATTGGTATAATTTTTAACCAATGAGACAATAAAACGTGATTTAACGCCTGTTTTGTCGCACCTCGACTCTTCCCTTCTGCCCCCCGTCTGGTCTACATTTGGGGGGCGAAAAAAAGTGGCTATCGGTGCGTGTATGCAGGAGAGTGCTTTTTTGGCATTTTCGTCGCACTCGATGCTTAGCAAGCGATAAACACATTGAAAGGATAACTTATGAACAAGACTCAACTGATTGATGTAATTGCGGACAAGGCTGATCTGTCTAAAGTGCAGGCTAAAGCTGCTCTGGAATCCACCCTGGCTGCTATTACTGAGTCTCTGAAAGAAGGCGATGCTGTACAACTGGTTGGTTTCGGTACCTTCAAAGTGAACCACCGCGCTGAGCGTACTGGCCGCAACCCGCAGACCGGTAAAGAAATCAAAATCGCCGCTGCAAACGTACCGGCATTTGTTTCTGGTAAAGCACTGAAAGACGCTGTTAAGTAAGACGGCGTGGCCGTGAACAGTTTTAACAAGGGGGCGGTTTCGCCCCTTTTGTTTTCATGGCGCCGTCCGCTCGCGCTGGCGGGCATGCTGTTGCTCACTGCCTGCAGCCATGACTCCTCTCTGCCGCCGTTTACCGCCAGCGGATACGCTGACGATCAGGGCGCGGTACGAGTCTGGCGCAAAGACTCTGGTGACGACGTTCACCTGCTCTCCGCATTCAGCCCATGGCACAACGGCAATACCTCTACGGCGGAATACCGCTGGCAAGGCGATGCGCTGTCGCTGATTGAACTCAATATCTACAGTAAAACGCCTGAACACGTGCGCGTGCGCTTTGATGACCACGGTGAGCTGAGCTTTATGCAGCGCGAGGTCAACGGCCAAAAACAACAGCTCTCCAGCGATCAAATCGCCCTGTACCGCTACCGGGCAACCCAGGTGCGCCAGACCAGCGATGCGCTGCGTCAGGGACGCGTGGTGCTACGTCAGGGGCGCTGGCATCCTGATGGCACAGTCACCACCTGTGAAGGGCAGACCGTTAAGCCCGATCTCGAAGCCTGGGCGAAAGAACATATCGAACGGCGTCAGCGACACTCGTCGATGGAAGTGAGTATTGCCTGGCTTGAAGCGCCAGAAGGGTCACAGCTGCTGCTGGTGGCGAACGAAGATTTCTGCACGTGGCAGCCAACGGAAAAGAATTTCTGATATCAGTGCCCCCTCCAGACGGAGAGGGCGAATAGTTTTTACTGTTCTTGCTCGCGGGCAATCGCACGATAACCAATATCACCGCGGCTAAAGCTGCCGTTCCAGTGGATATCCTTCATCAGCGCGTAAGCGCGTTTCTGCGCGTCGGCCACGGTGTTACCCAGCGCGGTGGCGCACAATACGCGGCCCCCGTTAGTTAACACGCGATCGTCTTCTGCCAGTTTGGTGCCAGCATGGAACACTTTACCGCCGTCGACCTCTTCCAGCGGTAAACCGTGGATCTCATCGCCATTGTTGTAGTTGCCGGGATACCCGCCGGCAGCGATCACGACGCCCAAAGAGGCACGCGTATCCCACTCGGACGTTTTCTCATCCAGCTTGCCGTCACAGGCGGCCAGGCACAGTTCCACCAGATCGGATTTCATGCGCAGCATGATCGGCTGCGTTTCCGGATCGCCAAAGCGGCAGTTGAACTCGATAACTTTTGGGTTGCCCTGCTTGTCGATCATCAGCCCGGCATACAGGAAACCGGTGTACGTGTTGCCTTCTGCGGCCATGCCTTTCACGGTAGGCCAGATGATGCGCTCCATCGTGCGCTGGTGGACTTCGTCAGTCACCACCGGCGCCGGAGAGTAAGCGCCCATGCCGCCGGTATTCGGACCAGTATCGCCATCACCCACACGTTTGTGGTCCTGGCTGGTGGCCATCGGCAGGACATGCTCGCCATCGACCATCACGATAAAGCTCGCCTCTTCGCCGTCGAGGAACTCTTCGATCACGATGCGGTGCCCAGCGTCGCCGAAAGCGTTACCTGCCAGCATATCCTGAACGGCCGCTTCGGCTTCTTCGAGGGTCATCGCCACGATCACGCCTTTACCGGCAGCCAGACCGTCGGCCTTGATGACAATCGGAGCGCCTTTTTCGCGCAGATACGCCAGCGCAGGCTCCACTTCGGTGAAATTCTGATACTCACCGGTCGGGATTTTGTGACGCGCAAGGAAATCTTTGGTGAAGGCTTTAGAGCCTTCGAGCTGCGCCGCGCCTTCCGTTGGGCCGAAGATTTTCAGGCCCGCCGCGCGGAACGCATCTACCACGCCAATCACCAGCGGCGCTTCCGGGCCGACGATGGTCAGATCGATTTTCTCATTCAGGGCGAAGTTCAGCAGCGCCGGAATATCGGTCACGCCGATTGCGACGTTCTGCAGGGCAGGTTCCAGCGCGGTACCGGCATTCCCCGGTGCCACGAAGACGGTTTGAACCAGAGGCGACTGTGCCGCTTTCCACGCAAGGGCGTGTTCGCGCCCGCCGTTACCAATCACTAATACTTTCATTGTCTGCTCCGGAGATTAATGGCGGAAGTGACGCATGTCGGTGAAGATCATTGCGATACCGTGTTCGTCGGCAGCAGCAATCACTTCGTCATCGCGGATTGAGCCGCCCGGCTGGATAACACAGGTGACGCCAGCCGCCGCTGCGGCATCAATACCGTCGCGGAACGGGAAGAAGGCATCAGAGGCCATGGCGGAGCCTTTCACTTCAAGCCCTTCATCGCTGGCTTTAATACCAGCGATTTTCGCGGAGTAAACACGGCTCATCTGGCCTGCGCCAATGCCGATGGTCATGTTCTCTTTGGAATAGACAATGGCGTTGGATTTAACGAATTTCGCCACTTTCCAGCAGAACAGCGCATCACGCAGTTCCTGCTCGGTCGGCTGACGTTTGCTGACCACACGCAGATCGCCAGCGGTAACCATGCCCAGATCGCGATCCTGAACCAGCAGACCGCCGTTAACACGTTTGAAATCCAGAGCCGGGACACGTTCAGCCCACTGGCCGCACACCAGCACGCGGACGTTCTGCTTAGCGGCGGTGATCTTCAGGGCTTCTTCGGTCGCTGAAGGGGCAATGATCACTTCAACGAACTGGCGGGAGATGATCGCCTGCGCCGTTTCGGCATCCAGTTCGCGGTTGAAAGCAATAATGCCGCCGAAAGCGGAGGTTGGGTCGGTTTTGTATGCGCGATTGTAAGCTTCCAGAATGGAAGTGCTTACGGCGACGCCGCATGGGTTCGCGTGTTTGACGATCACACAGGCTGGTTCGTTGAACTCTTTCACGCACTCCAGCGCCGCGTCGGTATCGGCGATGTTGTTATAGGAAAGCGCTTTGCCCTGGACCTGCTGAGCGGTGGCAACGGAAGCTTCTTTGATCTCTTCTTCTATATAGAAGGCTGCGTTCTGATGGCTGTTCTCGCCGTAACGCATATCCTGCTTCTTAATGAAGTTCAGATTCAGGGTGCGCGGGAAGCGGCCAGCAGGCTCTTTGCTTTCACCGTGATAGGCCGGAACAAGACTACCGAAGTAGTTGGCGATCATGCTGTCGTAAGCAGCGGTGTGTTCGAATGCTTTGATGGCGAGGTCGAAACGGGTTTCCAGCGTCAGGGAGCCTTCGTTGGCATCCATCTCGTTAATGATGGTGTTGTAGTCGCTGCTCTTTACCACGATAGCCACATCTTTATGGTTCTTCGCGGCGGAGCGCACCATGGTTGGCCCGCCGATGTCGATATTCTCGACCGCATCTTCCAGAGAGCAGTTTTCGCGGGCAACGGTCTGGGCGAAAGGATAGAGGTTAACAACCACCATATCGATCGGCGCAATCCCGTGTTGATCCATGATGCCGTCATCCTGACCGCGACGACCGAGAATGCCGCCGTGCACTTTTGGATGCAGGGTCTTTACACGTCCATCCATCATTTCCGGGAAACCGGTGTAATCGGACACTTCGGTTACCGGCAGACCTTTATCTGCTAACAGGCGAGCGGTTCCGCCAGTGGACAGCAGCTCTACACCGCGTGCAGAAAGTGCCTGAGCGAATTCGATGATACCGGCTTTATCAGAAACACTGAGCAGAGCGCGGCGGACTGGACGACGTTGTTGCATGGTAAATCCCCTGGATTTCACGATTACAGAGAGCGTTAGATGAATTTTCCTTTAAAAAACTCATCTAACACACCTGACAGGGCATCCTTGCATGGCGCGTGCATTTTAACGAAAACGTTTGCGCAACGCTCGCGAATTTTCAAATTTTCGTCGGGTTGTGGATAAGTCTGTGTGCAAAAGGGTATAAGGCGGGGTTTTGCTGTGGAATGCAGCAGTCAGTCATTTTTCTGTCATTTAGCGGTTGCGGGCTGACGAGAACTCCCTATAATGCGCCTCCATCGACACGGCAGATGTGAATCACTTCACACAAACAGCCGGTTCGGTTGAAGAGAAAAAATCCTGAATTTCAGGGTTGACTCTGAAAGAGGAAAGCGTAATATACGCCACCTCGCAACGGTGAGCGAAAGCCGCGTTGCACTGCTCTTTAACAATTTATCAGACAATCTGTGTGGGCACTCAAAGTGACATGGATTCTAAACGTCGCAAGACGCTAAATGAATACCAAAGTCTCT
>Ga0213822_1000526_pt1 | contig 29110 bp, 28 predicted proteins | sample MC6MC0908MG_FD_179872 | JGI IMG/M metagenome (GOLD analysis project Ga0213822, IMG submission 179872) | Enriched soil aggregate microbial communities from Iowa State University, Ames, United States - MC6-MC0908-MG | ecosystem: Environmental > Terrestrial > Soil > Unclassified | place: USA: Iowa...
TTTGATTAGCTCAAATTGTTTTGCTGGCATCAATTTTGATGTCCAAAATTTTGTTTCGTTTACTAGCAAGGCTAGTTACTAAAAACTATATTGATTACGTTTTGCTTGTTCAGTTTTCAAGGTTCATTTATTCGCCGCCGTTTCACAACAGCAACTCTTATATAATATCACGTCGTATATAATGTGTCAACATGAATTTTTAATTCGTTTTTTCGTTTCAATCAGTTATATTAGCGACTTTTATAACTATACCATATTTTTATTATATTGCAAGCTTTTTATAAAATAAATATTAAAGCCGTTATTCCTAGAACACCCGGAATACCTAAAACCGCAATTGTTAAAACAGAGAATAGATTGATAGGCACATTATATCCTATATAACCAATGCCTAAATGAATCATAAACAATAATAGGAAAGCAAATGCAAACCTAAACCAAAAAACAGATAATCCTTCTAAAATTTTACCAAGCTTAGCATGTCTTATTATGACATAAAGAAAAAGAAGCCCTACAGGAACACAAATACTCATAATTACTAACCAAGACATATGGTTACCCCCTCAAAAAATAATTATGAAAGTTTATGATTCCTGTTTTGCTTCTATGAATATCCAATAGAACTATTTCATTAACACTCTGCGAATTCTAGCTTCCTTAAATAAATAAAAGTGAATGCTTTCCGCTGCTTTTCGTTGAGCTATCGCCCCTAGATCATAGTCATCCATCAATTCTTCTATTATCTTTGCTTGTTGTAAATCCTCTTTTGTTTCTTTCATAAGATTTACAAGCCTATCATCGAATTCTTTTTTAATCTTTTTTTTACTACGGAAGAACATATTAATCCCTCACTCACAACTCTCGTCGACCTTCCATTGCCTTAGATAGCGTTACCTCATCTGCATATTCTAAATCTCCACCTACTGGCAATCCATGCGCAATACGGGTCGTACGAATACCTGATGGTTTGACAAGGCGAGATATGTACATAGCTGTTGCCTCACCTTCTATCGTTGAATTCGTAGCTAGAATAAGCTCTTGGACACTTTCATCGTGCAATCGGACTAACAAAGAAGCGACATTGATATCCTCTGGACCGATGCCATCCATCGGTGATATCGCGCCCTGAAGTACATGGTACATACCATTATAGTCACGCATTTTTTCCATGGCGATAACATCTTTTGTATCTTGGACAACACAAATAATAGAATGATCTCGCTGTTTATCTGTACAAATGTGACATGGATCTACATCCGTAATATTGCCACAAACGGAACAGTAGCTTAAATTTCGTTTAGCATCAATTAACGCTTTAGAAAAAGATAAGACATCTTCTTCCTTCATTGATAACACAAAAAACGCCAGACGAGCCGCAGTTTTTGGCCCGATACCTGGCAATTTCATAAAACTATCGATCAGTTTTGATATTGGTTCTGGGTAGTACATATGAATGCCTCCTAGAATGGAAGGTTTAAGCCTTGAGTGAATTTACCCATAGTTGAGTTCGTTTTTTCTTCTACTTTTTTCAACGCTTCATTCGTAGCGATAACGATTAAGTCTTGTAACATTTCAATATCGTCAGGATCTACCACAGATTCATCAAGATTTACTGACACGACTTCACGTTGACCAGAAACACTTACTTTTACCATGCCGCCACCTGCAACACCTTCAAATTGCTCTGCATTTAGTGCCTCTTGGGCCTCCATCATTTCTTTTTGCATTTTTTGCATTTTCTTCATCATACCTTGCATATTTCCCATTCCACGCATAAATGTTTTCCTCCTAAAATTTAATCTTCCATAATTTCAACAAAATCTTTACCAAAGAGCTTTTCTGCCTCCGTCACAAGTGGATCCTGTGAAGCAAGCGGCTGAGCATCATCGATAAACGGCTCATCCGACATTTCTGCCGGTGGTGGTTCTAATAACTCCTCACCAGGCTCTGATGTAGTTGATGTTTTCTTGTGTTGCATACCATGATCACGAATAAATTCTTCACGCATTTTTAGCCAAGATTCTTCTGGTATGCAGAGCATCTCGTACACTGTACCAGTTTGTCCAGCAATTAATTGGGTAAAGTGGGCCTTTAAAGACTGATTATCAGCAACCATCTGACAATGAATATCATACTTGAATTTTAACACAAAAGCACTTGAAGATGCCGCAACTGGTTCGGCTTCTGCTAAAAGCGCAGATTGAGATTTTTGCATTTGATTTAATGCTTGTGCCCAAATCGATTTAATACGTTGGACATCTTGCTTTGTTGCATCTTTTAGCACCTCTTGAATACGGCCTGTTGGAGCCTTATAGCCGTTTGGACCTTTAGCACGCGGTCGTTGCTCTTTTGGTGTTTGAGAAGCTTGCACTGGGGTCCCTGTTTGTAATTGTAGGGATAATTGTTGAACCATCTGCTCAAGCGCTACAATTTTTTGAGTAAGCTCTGGGCTGATTGCGGTTTCACTTGTAGTAGACACCGTTTGATTAGCAATCCCTCCCGAAAACTGTACCATTTTAAGTAATGCCGTTTCTAAATAAATTTTCGTATGATGGGAGAAGCGCATCTCTTGTTGAGTTTTGGCAAGTATATCAATATAGCCATAAAGCATATTCGGTGCAAATTCATGCGCCAATGTTAATACACGTTCCTCAGGAGACACAAGCTCTAATAATTCAGCTAAATCATCACTTGTTTGAAGTAATAATAAATCACGGAAAAATGTAATTAAATCCTCCGAAAGACGGAGGGGATCTTTGCCGTCAGCAATAAGTTGTTCTAAGAGCGCAAGCATTTGTGCAACATCTTTCACCTTGAGTGCCTCAGCTAAATCATAAAAAACATCCTGACTTATTGAACCTGTAACTAACAAAGTATCCTCAAGCTTTAACTTCTCTCCACTGAAAGATACAACCTGGTCCAATAAACTTAAAGCATCACGCATTCCCCCTGCGGCAGACTGCGCTATGACCTTTAAGCCTTGTTCTTCATATGGTAACTCAATATCTTCTAAGACAACTTTCATACGTTCAATAATATCATTGGTAGAAAGTCGTTTAAAATCAAAGCGTTGACAACGAGAAATAATCGTTGCAGGCAATTTATGAGGCTCGGTCGTTGCTAAAATAAATACAGCATGAGGAGGCGGCTCTTCCAATGTTTTTAAAAGAGCGTTAAAAGCACTTGTAGAAAGCATATGCACTTCATCAATAATGTACACTTTGTATCTACTACTTGCAGGAGCAAAACGGACTTTTTCTATAATATCTCTAATCTCTTCAACACGTGAATTTGAAGCAGCATCAAATTCAATGACATCAGGATGAGAACCGTCCGTAATACTTATACATGTAGCACATTCGTTACAGGGCTCTTTGGAAGGCGCATGTTCACAATTTAAGGCTTTTGCAAAAATCTTAGCTGTACTTGTTTTCCCTGTACCACGTGGCCCAGAAAAGAGGTAAGCGTGTGTCGTCTTATTCGCTAGGAGAGCATTTTGTAGCGTTCTTTTGACATGCGCTTGACCAGACATTTCTCGAAAAGATTGCGGTCGATACACACGATAAAATGCTTGATACGTCACTTTTTTCTCTCTCTCCTTCTCATTAAATAGAATAGTCTTATTATAACATTTGCTGTCTTATATATAAAATGAAGTTACTAAGTAAAAAAAAAAGCACCCGCCTATAGTAGACGGATGCTTTGAATTGGCAATTTAATGCCGTGCACCTTTCCTTGACAGCCGCACATAAGCGTTACTCCTGTCGTTAGCTCGGATTAGGCAACCCCGCGGCACATGGATAAGACCACTTAATGCTGCTTCCTTCCGGACCTGACATGGTTCATGGGTATCCATTGCGCAGGACCCAATCGTCAACACTACGTGCAGAAGGCAGACCAAACAATACGGACAGCCTCGAAAAAGGAATTCAGTCTCGCTAGAGCGGATTGCGAGTTACAGGACACCGCTACCTTCCCACCTAGCACGGCAATATTTAGTATAATGATTGTTTGAATAAATTGCAACTTAATGCACAAATTATTTATTTTCGGTGCATTTTTTATATATCTCAATTTTTTTCTATAAATTTATTGACTTAGAATTTAAGTTATGATAAATTTATTTTTGTCGATAAGACAACAAAGCAACATAACATGGAGGTATACCCAAGTCTGGCTGAAGGGATCGGTCTTGAAAACCGACAGGCGGGTAACACCGCGCGGGGGTTCGAATCCCTCTACCTCCTCCAGTTTTTAATTTCCGACTACGAATGTAGCCGTTTTTTTTTGCCAAAAATTATATGTATTACTTGTTAGATACCACTTCCGACTCGGTTGTGGTATTTTTTATTATATCACTTATGGGAGGTTGTCAAATTGCCATCGAAAAAGAATATAGCTCGCACTTCTCTTACTTGGGTGATTTTGATCGCTGTCTTGACCGCAATTGGTAGTGAAATTAAGATTATGCCTTTTGCCAATACAACTTTTCGTTTTGGTTTAGGAACCATTATCTTTTTTCTATGCACGTTAATTAAACCCACACCCATTATTTTTGCTGGTTTCGCTACAAGTTTAGTAACAATCATTTTTCGTGTTTTTAATTCGTCTTTACACGATGTACCCATATTAGAGAGCATATATAACCATTTACCAGCGGGATTATTTTATGTATTGTTTGCTATATGCCTACAAATTTTAGATGTTCAGGCCTATAGAGAAAAACCATTAAAGCTTGGTTTACTGGTTGCCTTTAGTGAAGTCATTAGTAATTTAGCAGAACAAATTTTCCGCTTTTTTGTACAAACTTATACATTTTTATTTCTTCATGACCTTCTGATCCTATTTGCGGTTGCCTTATTACGAAGTTTTTTTGTAGTTGGTATATATAGCTCTATATTGATAGCAGAACAAAAAAAACGTGTACAAGAGATGCTTAATATTGGATCTGACCTCTACGTAGAGACCCTGTATTTAAAAAAATCCATGAACCATATTGAAACCATAACAGCTAGCGGGTTTGAATTATACCGGCAATTAAAGGCTCAAGGTTATCGAACGGAAAGCTTGCAAGCTCTACATATTGCCCAGGAAATCCACGAAGTAAAAAAAGATTCACAACGCATATATGCGGGCATTTCAAAGATTGTTGGCGAGAGGAGCTTTGGCCCTTTTGTATTATCTGAATTATTGCATTATATTGAGGATGGCAATAGTAAATATGCGGAACTGCTTGGTAAGAGTATACAGTTTAAAACAAGTATTGACTTCGATTTTCAAACAAAGGAACATATTGCATTGCTTGCTCTTTTAAATAATTTATCTGCTAATGCAGTCGAAGCTATCGAAGGACAAGGTACCATTTCAATTGCTATTCAACGCCAAGAAGATAATACTGTAATAACAGTATGTGATAATGGGAATGGAATTTCCCAGCAAGATTTATCTATTATCTTTGAACCGGGATACACCACAAAATATAATGTTGATGGTGTAGCAGCAACTGGCATTGGGCTTTCACATGTTGCTGAACTAATAGAAAAATTAAAAGGCTCCATAACCGTTGAATCAAACAATCAAACCACAACGTTTAAAATTACAATTCCTACGCAAACTATTCAAACGGGAGAGACTTAAATGAGGTATTTTATTGTAGACGATGATCGTGCAAGTCGTGTTATGTTAAAACAAATTATTGAAGATAGCGGGTTAGGAACGGTTATTGGCGAAGCTCGTAATGGTGAAGATGCCATACCGCAAATTTTAATGACCCAACCGGAGTTTGTGCTAATTGATTTACTGATGCCAAAACTTGATGGTATAGCAACAGTCGAACATCTTATTCAAAATCGTTTTGAGGGGCAATTTATAATGATTTCTCAGGTTGTGAATAAGGAAATGGTCGGTGAGGCTTATGAACAAGGAATAGATTTCTTCATTCATAAACCAATTAACCGCATTGAGGTAGAAAATGTTTTGAAAAAAACTACTGAACAATTTCGTCTAAAAAACTCACTGTTAGTTATACGTCAGTCACTTACAAATATTGAATTAAGTGAACAAAAGGCAAATAAAGCAACATCACGAGACCATATACAATCCATATTAAATGATATGGGCATTGTCGGTGAAATTGGTAGCGAGGATATTATAGCTATTATCGAAACTTTACTTGCTCATCAGCATAAGATTGCACCACTACCTCCATTAAAAGAGCTTTATGAGGAAATCGCCGCTGTAACAAAGGCTACACCTGATGAAATTTTGAAAGAAAGTAAAGCCATAGAACAACGCGTACGCAGAACGATATTAGCTGCCATGATTAATCTCGCTAACTTAGGTGTTGTCGATTATACGAACTCTGAGTTTGAATACTATGCCCCTCGCTACTTCGATTTTAAAGAAATTCGTCAGCTCATGACACAGATTGAAGACCACGACAATCGTAAAGCAAAAGTAAATATTAAGAAGTTTATTCAAGTGTTATATTCAGACATTTTAACAAAAATAAATTAATTTTCTCGGATTCTGTCGGATTCCATAAGTCCTCCGTATTATTAAAGTAAGGCGTGTCCTAAAAATTTAATATTAGGGGGTACAAAGGGTTTGAAGAAGAAATTTAAAATCAGTCTAGCCGCTCAAATTTTAATCGGTTTGATTTTAGGGATCATTGTTGGTGGTATCTTTTACGGAAACCCCAAGATTGAGACATATTTACAACCATTAGGGGATATCTTTTTACATCTTATTAAGATGATTGTTGTACCGATTATTATTTCGACATTAATCGTTGGTGTTGCTGGTACTGGAGACATGAAACAGCTTGGACGATTAGGCGGGAAATCCATTATTTATTTTGAGATTATTACGACAGTAGCTATCGTAGTAGGATTACTTTCCGCAAATATTTTCCAACCTGGTGCAGGAGTAAACATGAACGAACTATCTCAAGGGGATATTTCGAAATATGTAACAACAACTGAGGAAGTACAGCATGAGGGACCATTCGATATTATTGTAGGCATTGTCCCAACAAATATTATTCAGTCTATGGCTGAAGGAAATATGCTTGCGATTATCTTCTTCTCAGTTATTTTTGGTTTAGGGGTTGCAGCAGTTGGTGAACGAGGAAAACCAGTCTTAGACTTCTTCCAAGGGGTAGCAGATGCTATGTTCTGGGTAACTAACCTCGTAATGAAATTCGCTCCAATTGGGGTATTTGGTTTAATCGGTGTAACCGTTTCCAAATATGGATTTTCTTCACTAGTACCACTTGCTAAATTAGCTATTCTTGTTTATGCAACAATGTTATTCTTTATCTTTGTTGTTCTGGGGCTTGTGGCAAAATTTGCAGGAATCAGCATCTTCTACTTAATTAAAGTATTAAAAGATGAGCTAATTTTAGCATTCTCAACAGCAAGTTCTGAAGCTGTTTTACCACGTATTATGATGAAAATGGAGAAATTAGGGGCTCCAAAGGATATTGTATCCTTTGTAATACCAACCGGTTACTCCTTTAACTTAGATGGATCAACGCTATACCAAGCTATTGCTGCATTATTTATTGCGCAAATGTACGGTATTCACCTAAGCATTGGTGAACAAATTACGTTAATGCTTGTATTAATGGTTACATCTAAAGGGATTGCAGGTGTTCCAGGAGTATCCTTCGTTGTACTTCTAGCAACTTTAGGTACTGTCGGTATTCCACTTGAAGGTCTAGCATTTATCGCTGGTATTGACCGTATTCTTGATATGGGACGTACAGTTGTTAACGTAATTGGTAACTCATTAGCGTCATTAGTAATGGCAAAATGGGAAGGCCGTTTCGATCGCGAAAAAATGAAAAATTACTTTAAAGAAGATCAAAATTTAGCGTAATTTAAAAAAACTCTCACGATGTTGGATGGCATCGTGAGGGTTTTTTTATTTTCCAAGCACTTTATCTAAATAAGCAATAATGGATGCCCTGCCATTTGAATGTGCTTCTTGTGCACGTTTGTCATCTTTTTCAACCTTTGCCTCAGCAGCTTCAATCACTTTTTCGGCATCTTGCTGTGGTACAACAATGACCCCATCCACATCTCCAATAATATAATCGCCAGGAAGAACTGTTACTCCTCCAACAGCGATTGGCACATTCACTTCGCCACCACCATTTTTATTGCCTGCAGCTACAGTTGTACCTAAAGCGAATACAGGGAAATCCAATTGACGAATAGCAGCAATATCGCGGATCACGCCGTCTACAACAAAACCTTGTACACCAATACCCTTAGCTAAGGAAATCACAAAATCCCCGGCTACTGCTCGATTGGTATTTCCTTTTGCATCAATAACTAAAATATTCCCTTCATTGGCTGCTCGAATAGCTTCCAATACTGCACCATTTTCACCATCTGGTAAACGTACTGTTACCGCCCGCCCAGCAATTTTAAAATGATCCGCTAGCGGTTTAATAGCACTATACAAATTGGTATGTCCACCTGTCGCATCTGAAATAGCTGTCGTAGGTAGATGCTGAAAACTTACTTCCACTTTTGTCATCCATAACACCCCTATTATGATTAATGAACGCCTTACACAGATATTGTAATTAAAACACCTATACTATTTCAATATATCTCTGAAGATATTGAAAATAAAGCATTTGATCAATCACGCCTTCTAACTTGTAAATGGTGTAAAATTTATCATTAAATAATTTCAATAAATTTCTTAGACTGCTCGTCTAACGCTTCAGCGGCAGATGCAATTTCATTAAAATCTTTAGTCGTGATAGTAATTTGGTCATTTGTCTTTTCTACTCTTTCAGCTATTTTTTTAATACTATCTGTCACTTGACTAATTTCTCGCTCTATACCCTCTATATTATCCTTTACTTCCGAAATGGACTGTTCTACCCTGACAGAAAGCTTCCGTACCTCTTTTGCCACGACATCAAAGCCTCGACCATATTCCCCAGCTCTTGCTGCTTCAATAGCTGCATTTAAAGCCAATAAATTTGTCTGTGAAGCAATCTCTTGAATGGTTTTCACAATACCTTTAATCGAATCAGCTTGTTTCTGTAGCTGTGCAAGATTACTAACGTTTTCTTTAGATTCCTGTGAAACCTCTTTTATTGTGTCCAGTAAACCTTGACTATTTTGAATACCAGCCTCTGAACGTTGATGGAGCTCATTAGACATTTTCTTCAATTGATCGGCTACATTTGTTATTTCAGTTTGTCGTTCAGTAATATTTGTAGCAATCTTTGAAACACCAATTACTTTTCTCGTATTATTGGCGAAAACGGGCATATACGTAGCCTCAAGCCAAATCCTTTGGCCATTCGCGTCGATTCTCTCTATTTTGTCCTGATAACTATTCCCAGCTGATAAATAGCGCCAAAATTTTTCGTATGCTGGACTATTAACGAAATCTGGTAAACAAAACTCTTTATGATTCTTTCCTATCATCTCTTGTACTGTATAGCCTAATGTTTGAGCAAAAAGCTCATTTGCAAAAGCTACCCTACGATCCATATCAAAGCGAATAATGGCTATATTACGTTCAATAGCTTGTACTACTAATTCATCGGTCACTTGAGTATCTACACCTTGCATGATCCACACCTCATCCATTTCTATTTTTTTCCGTTTATTTTATATTATAAAAAACATGGGTAATGTTCACCCATGTTTTTTTAATAAACGTAATATCTCTTCCGATGTAGTTGCTATGCGGAAGAGCTTTTTTTGTTCAGCGCGTATAAATCCTTCTTCTAACATTACTTTAAAATGCTGTAAGAGTGCATCATAGAAACCATCTACATTATATAAGATGACCGGTTTTTCATGAAGGCCAATTTGTGCCCAAGTAAATACTTCGAAATATTCATCTAAAGTTCCTGCACCTCCAGGGAGAGCAATAAATGCATCAGCCAGCTCGGCCATCTTAGCTTTACGTATATGCATGGACTCTACAAAATGAATCTCTGTTAATGAAGCATGGGCCAATTCTCTCTTCTGTAGATGGGTTGGCATGACACCGATGACCTCCCCACCTGCCGCTAAAACAGCATCCGCTACTTTTCCCATTAATCCTGTTTTTGAACCACCATAGACAACACCATGTCCGGATTTAGCTAATGCTGTACCTAGTTCAGTAGCCTTCTCCCCATAAACTGGACTTTTACCTACACCAGACCCGCAATACACTGCAATTCTTATAGTAACCCCTCCTATTCAAAAAACGTGAAACAATCGGCTATGTATTGTTCCACGTTTTTTGGTCGTTTATATCATTTCTATTTTCTTAAATGGCTTGTTTGTTTTAGCATATGACTGATGCGGCTCACAATTGATTCAATTGCGTCCGGATTTTTTAATAAATCATAATCATTAATATCTAAACGGAGTACAGGGCAGGAATTAAAATTATTAATCCAGTTTTCGTAACGTTCATGCATTTCTATCCAATAATCATTTGGTGTTTGTTGCTCCATTGCACGCCCACGTTCTTGAATACGCCCAATAACAGCATCAATCGGTCCTTCAAGATAAACAAGTAAATCAGGATGTGGGAAATATGGTGTCATCACCATAGCTTCAAACAAATTTGTGTATGTTTCATAATCTGTCGGGCTCATTGTCCCTTTATCATAATGCATTTTAGCAAAAATCCCAGTATCTTCATAAATGGAACGGTCTTGTATGAATCCTCCACCATACTCAAAAATACGTTTCTGTTCTTTAAAACGCTCTGCTAAAAAGTAGACTTGTAAATGGAAGCTCCATTTTTCAAAGTCCTCATAAAATTTATCAAGATATGGATTTGTATCTACTTTTTCGAATGATGTACGAAAATTTAGTGCTTCTGCTAAAGCTTTTGTCATCGTAGACTTTCCTACGCCTACAGTACCCGCAATGGTGATGACTGTTTGTGGAGGAATATCGTATTTCTCTCTTAAATTCATTATTGCAAACTCCTTTGTTGTAACGTATCCTTAATTATTTTTAAAACATAATTTAAATCTTCTGGATTTTTAACAAAATCAAGCTGATCTCCATTAAATCGTATAACTGGTATTTCAGGATGCATATTCTCAAAATGTTCGATAAAAGAATGATAATCGGTTACGAGCTGCTCCATATAATCTCGTGATATCATTTTTTCAAATTCTCGTCCACGCATGGCAATGCGTTTCATCAATGTTTCAACGCTAGCCTGTAAATAAACAACTACATTTGGAACAGGCATATCTTTTGTTAATATTTTATATATTTCCTCATACTTATCGTATTCAGTAGATGCCAGTGTACGCTTCGCAAATATTAAATTTTTAAAAATATGATAGTCTGCTACAACAGGCTTGGCATGTGCTAGTCGAAATTTTTTAATATCCGTTAATTGCTTATAGCGATTACAGAGGAAGAACATTTCCGTTTGGAAACTCCACTCCTCAATATTTTCATAAAACTTATTTAAAAAAGGGTTTTCGTCTACAATTTCTTTTAATAGATGGTAATTAAATGTCGCCGCTATCTCTTTCGATAAAGAGGTTTTACCAACACCAATCGGACCTTCTACCGTAACAAATGGAACCGTCACCAGAAGCTCCTCCTTTTGTTCTATGGATTCTATCATTGTGTCCTACATAAATGAATCAGTACCTTTCATTGTATCATAGTGGGAAAATGAAAAACAGAATCAACCTATTGTTCTAGTAAATTATGTGCAAGATTTTTTCCCTTAGGAATTGAAAAAAGGCATTGAGAATATGCTTCCCAATGCCTTTTCACAATTATAATTTCACTCGCTGTAAACGTAGTGCATTTAATACAACCGATACTGAACTGAACGCCATTGCTGCACCCGCCACCCACGGTGCAAGGAGACCAATTGCAGCAATAGGAATGCCTAATGTATTGTACGCAAATGCCCAAAATAGATTTTGTTTAATATTACGCATTGTTTTTCGACTCATAAGAATAGCATCTGCAATACTATTTAAATCCCCTCGGATAAGGGTAATGTCTGCCGCTTCCATCGCAACATCTGTTCCTGTACCTATTGCCATACCAATATTAGCAGTGGCAAGCGCTGGTGCATCATTAATGCCGTCGCCCACCATAGCTACTTTTTTCCCTTGAGCTTGTAGCTTTTTCACCTCATCTGCTTTGCCTTCTGGTAAGACTTCAGCAATGACATGATTCACGCCTACCTCGGTTCCAATCGCTTGGGCTGTACGTTCATTATCTCCCGTCATCATGATGACCGTAATTCCCATATCCTGTAAACGTCGAATGGCTTCTTTAGACGTATCTTTTACTGTATCAGCGACAGCTACTAAACCTGCATATTGCCCATTTATTGCAGCTAACATCGCTGTTTTACCGTTTCGCTCTAATTGCTCCATTGTTGGTAAAATATCCTTCATCTGGATATCGTACTGTTGCATTAATTTTCGTGTACCAATGACAACGCCCTGGCCTGAGACAGTTGCCTGCACACCGTAACCAGGAATAGCCTCAAAAAATTGAACCTCACCTAAAGCTATACCACGTTCTTCGATGCCATGAACAATGGCCTCTGCAAGTGGGTGTTCAGACTGTTTCTCAGCTGCACCAATCAATGATAAAAAGCGTGCTTCCTCTTGGCCTGGGGCTAAAAGAACATCTGTAAGTACTGGTTTACCATGTGTCACTGTCCCTGTTTTATCTACAACTACCGTATCAATACTTTGTGTTTGTTCTAAATGCTCGCCACCTTTGAATAAAATACCAAATTCAGCGGCGCGGCCTGAACCTGCCATTATGGATGTTGGTGTTGCTAAACCAAGAGCACATGGACAAGCAATCACAAGGACTGCAATTAAAACCTCTAAAGCAGGCGTAAATTCTCCTGGACGTACCCAAATAATCCAAACTAAAAATGTCACAATCGCAATGCCAACAACAATTGGTACAAAAACACCTGAAATCTGGTCTGCTAAACGTTGAATCGGCGCTTTGGATCCTTGTGCATCTTCTACTACCTTAATAATTTGTGCTAGAGCGGTATCACGGCCAACCTTTGTGGCTGTCATTTTAATAAAGCCATTTTTATTAATGGTTGATCCAAATAATTGATCGCCTTGCTTTTTATCAACTGGCAGACTCTCTCCTGTCAACATGGATTCATCAACAGCTGTTGTTCCTTCTAATACTTCTCCATCCACTGGAATTTTCTCGCCAGGTTTAACTAGAATGATATCACCAATCATAACTTCTTCTAAAGGAACTTCCTTCTCTATGCCTTCACGTACAACAATGGCCGTTTTGGCTTGAAGTCCCATTAATTTTTTTATAGCTTCTGATGAACGTCCCTTTGCTTTTGCCTCGAATAATTTACCTAATAAAATTAATGTAATTAAAACAGCACTCGTTTCAAAATAGAGATGTGGGCCATGATGTGAACCTATCGTCACGATTGCTTGATAAACACTATAAAAATAAGCAGCTGATGTCCCCATAACTACAAGTACATCCATATTAGCACTGCCATTTCGTAATGCTTTGTATGCTCCTACATAAAATTGCTTACCGATAATAAATTGTACGGGTGTAGCCAACACCAATTGGATCCATGGATTCATGAGGAATTCTGGCACATATAAAAACGATGTAAAAGAAAAATGTCCGACCATCGTCCATAACAGTGGTAAGGATAGAATTGCCGATAAAATAAACTTTTGTTGTTGCTGTTTGATTGCCTTTTCTCGATGATCCTCTGCTTCCTGCTCATCTGCTTTTTGATGAGCACCATAACCTAACTTCTCAACCTTTGCAATAATATCTGCGATATTCACCTCAGATGGATTAAACTCAATCATCGCTTTTTCAAGAGCTAAGTTGACATTGGCAGATGATACGCCGCTCATTTTATTTAATCCCTTTTCTATGCGAGTAGCACAGGCCGCACATGTCATTCCCGTAATATCAAGTTCAGTTTTTTGTTTTACTACACCATAACCAAGAGCCTCTATTTTTTTTTCGAAATCTGCTTCGCTTAGCTTTGCTGGATCATATTTAATAGACGATTTTTCAAGCGCTAAATTAACCGTAGCTTGTTCTACTCCATCCATTTTATTTAAACCTTTTTCTATTCGAGTGGCACAGGCTGCACATGTCATTCCTGTAATTTGCAAATTAGCTTCTTTACTATCAGAACTCATTTACCTTTCACCTCTCCTTATACCAACAGGGGGTATATTATTTTGAAAATAAGAGAGTGCTGCATGAGCACCCTACAAATATTATTTTACGTCATAGCCTTGATCATCAATTGTTTCTTTAATTTGGTCAAGTGATACTTGTGCATCATCAAAAGCAACATCAACTAAACCTTCTGCTAAATTTACTTTTACTTGTTCAACACCTGCTAAGGCACCAACACTTTTTTCAACTGCATTTACACAATGGCCACATGACATTCCTTGTACATTTAACGATACGTTTTGCATATTAAATCTCTCCTTATAAATATTTTTTGTCATCTATTTTTTCATTAACTTTTGAATCGTTACTACTAATTCATCCAAAACCGCATCATCGCCTTCTGATAGACGATCCACAACACAACCCTTTAAATGACCTTCTAATAAAATTTTCGCTACACTATTTAAAGCAGACTGTGTAGCAGACAGCTGCGTAATTATATCATCACAATAAACGTCTTTTTCGATCATTCCCTTAATACCACGGATTTGACCTTCAATACGGTTTAAACGAGTTGTCAAATCCTTTTTCACACGCTCAGGGTGATGGCTTTTTCGACAAGACATAGCTCCCTCAGTATGACAAGCATCCTCTTTTACTGTTTCCTCCATTCACTACACCTCCTATTTCACTTTTATAATACTATACCCTCGAAGGGTATGCAAGTCGTAAATTTTTTTTTATTCATGATGATGCTCATGAACATTATTCAACTGACATAAGATTGAATTTTCATGTTGATGGGAAGCCGTTTCTAATTGAATGGTTACATGCTTGATGCCCTTATGCTCAAGATTATGTTCAATTTTCCGTAAGATATGCTCACTATCCGCAATTTTTAAGTGTTCATTTACAACTGCGTGACAGGACAATGCATTGGTTCCACTAGTAATTGTCCATATGTGTAAATCATGAATGCTTTCTATTCCCTCAGTCTGTTCAATTAATTGAATAATCCCCTGAACATCCACATTTGTTGGTGTTCCTTCCATTAAAACGTGGATAGCAGCTTTTGTAACATAGTAGCCACTTCTTACTACTAATAAAGCAACAACAACACTTGCTAGAGGATCAGCCCATCCCCAACCAAAAAACATAATTAATAACGCTGCTACAATAGCCCCTACAGATCCAAGCATATCACTAAGTACATGTAAAAAAGCTCCACGCATATTTAAATTGTCCTTTGTATCGCTACCACGCATCATAATCCATGCAACTAAAATGTTAATCAAAAGACCAATTGTACTAATAATAAGCATACCTGTAGTAGCCACTTCAGGCGGATTTGCAAATCGTTCGATAGCTTCATAGAAAATAAATAATGCTATCCCAATCAATGTAACGCCATTTAAAACCGCTGCTAATATTTCGAAACGCTTATATCCATAAGTTTTAGTATAGCTAGCAGCCTTTTCTCCAAATATAAAAGCTAACATCGCAATACCTAAAGAAATTGAATCGCTAAACATGTGTCCTGCATCCGATAAAAGGGCTAAGCTATTGGTTACAAATCCTCCAATTGCCTCCACTATCATATACCCTGTAATAATAATAAACGACAGTAATAACACTTTTTTATTTGCACCATGCGTGTGATCATGGCTATGGTCGTGTTGATGTCCCATTTTTATTCCTCCATTTCATTTAGTTGTGGGCCGCATGCTCAATAGCTTGCTTTAATAAAGTCATTATGTGGTCATCATCCTTAGAATAATAGATCGTTGTTCCTTCTCTTCTGGATTTCACCAACCGTAAATTTTTTAGAAAACGTAATTGGTGCGAAACTGTTGATTGCCCTAAATCTAAAATGTCTGCAATATCATTGACGGAATGTTCATCTGTGCATAGTAAATTTAAAATGCGAATTCGGGTCGGATCACTTAATGCTTTAAAGGTTTGAGATACCATAAATAGTGTTTCTTCATCTAAATGCTGATCAGCGTTTTTTTGAACTTCTGAACTTGTTAATTTTTCATCCATAAAAGTTTACCCCTTTTTTAAATATTTATATATGAGCATGTGTTCATATATAAATATATATGGATATTATAGGAATGTCAATAATCAATTATGACTCAGCATAATTGCCTGGTGTCTACTTTGTGCTTACATAAAGAACTCCTTTCGATTCCATGACATCCGCTGAAAGAAGTTAAAAGTAGCAATTACCAATTAAGCAGGATAAACTACTTTTAAGGAGAGATATTTAGTGGATATTTTTGAAACAGATCGTCTATTTATGAAACAAGCATTAGAAGAAGCAAAACAGGCCGCCGCACTTGGCGAAGTACCTATTGGCGCAATTCTTGTGTATAAAGGAGAAATTATAGCAAGGGCACATAATTTAAGGGAAACAACTCAAAATGCAACAACACATGCTGAGCTTTTGGCAATTCAAGAGGGCTGCAATAAAGTAGGAAGTTGGCGCCTCGAGGAAACTACACTTTATGTTACACTGGAACCTTGCCCTATGTGCGCAGGTGCAATTTTGCAATCCCGTGTACCGCGTGTCGTCTATGGTGCAAGAGATATCAAAGCAGGCTGTGTAGATTCACTCTATCATTTATTAAACGATGCACGCTTTAACCATGAATGCGAAGTATCTGAAGGAATTTTAGCAGATGAATGTGGACAAATCTTAACCGATTTTTTCCGAACTTTACGTGAACGAAAGAAAGCAGAGAAAAAGGCACGACAAGCAGGAATCGATGAAAAAGAAGAACCTAATTTTAAAAATTTATAAAAAAAAGAAGGCGTCTTTGATATTTAAGACACCTTCTTTTTTTTAGCAGTGACATTTTCATAATACTACTTGGAATAGCATTGAAATTCAACACTATAAATCATTGACATACATAAACTGAAAAGGGAGAATATAACTAGTTATAATTTTGTTTTATTAGTAAATAAATAGGGGGTTTTATGTTAATGCCTATTTTGGATAGAGTGAAATTCGATGGTTTACGCTCACGTGATTGGTTAATTTACAAGCATCCGACTGACAAGCTAGTACTTGGGACCACACTTATCGTCAATGAAGGACAAGTAGCCATTTTTGTAAAGGGTGGTCAAATGTGTGATGTCTTTAATGCAGGAACACATGTTTTATCAACGAATAACCTACCGATACTTCATAACATTGTAAATTTAGTTTATGGAGGGGAAACTCCCTTCTCAGCAGAGATTTACTTTATAAATCTCACTGTAAAAATGGATCTATATTGGGGAACCACTGATCCTATTCAATTAATTGATCCAAAATACTTTGTAAAATTGCGTATAAGAGCATTTGGACAATTAGCTCTACGACTGGATGATTACTTATTATTCTTTTCAGAAGTGATTGGTTCTATGAATAAAGATGATATTGTTAGCTTCGAAAAAGTGCAGGATTATTTTAAAGGTTCTCTTATTACATCTGTAAAAACTGAACTTGCAAATAAAATTATTAATGAGAAAATTTCTGCATTGGAAATAACGCCACAGCTTCAAAACATTTCAAATAGTTTAAAAGAAAAAGTATCAGAAGAATTTATTAAATATGGCTTTATAATAGCGCATTTCCATATTCAATCTATTAATTTCCCTGAAGAGGATTTTGAAGAAATTAATGAAATTTTACAGGATAAAGCTAAGTTTGAAATTATGGGAGACAATCGTTATGTAACCCAACGTAGCTTTGATGTTTATGAGTCAGCTGCTTCAAATGAAAGTGGAGTAGCTGGTATATTTGCAACTGGTGGAGTTGGCTTGAGTGTAGGACAAGGCATGGCATCCATGATGAACCAACAAGTACAGCAACCTGGTCATCAGCCTACGCATAAAATTTGCCCTTCTTGTCATGGTAGTATTTCTTCTAGTAGTAAGTTTTGCAATTTATGTGGGGAAAATTTAGTGAGAAAAGTTATTACATGTCATTCCTGTCACAATGAAAACGAAGAATCTTCTAAATTCTGTAGTTCTTGTGGAATTAGTTTAATCAAACCCGTTTGTTCATGTGGACAAGAAATAGATGTTAATTCAAAGTTTTGTAATAACTGTGGTGCTCAGGTTCATTCAATTTAACTGCTTTTATTCACACTAATTTTTCAACTATGTACTAAGAATACAATTGGAGGTATTAACATGAGCAATAGCGTATGTCCACAATGTGGTGCACCTGCTGATGTTACATTAAATCAATGTAAATATTGCGGGGAAAAATTCAATTTTCAAAACGAACAACGAATTGTGCAACAACCAGTCTATCAGCAACCACCACAACCTGTCTATCAAACACAGCCACAACAGGTTCCTATGTATGATGGTATCGATCCTTCTTGGCCAATAAAAAGTAAAGGTGTAGCTGGGGTTCTCGCTATATTTTTGGGAGGATTAGGTATTCACAAATTTTATTTAGGTAAGATTTTTCAAGGGATCGTTTATTTAATTTTTTGCTGGACTTATATACCTGCAATTATAGCTTTTATTGAGGGTATTATTTACTTACTCTCTAATGAACACAATTTCTCTGTGAAACATCGCGTTCGCCTTCGCTAACATTTTTTCATAAAGACTACTGTTGATCCAATTTTTCAACAGTAGTTTCTTTTTGCTTATTTTCTTTATGTATTCTTTATTTGGCCCACTCTGTCCAAACTCCATTCCTATACTAAGCCTTTTAAAAAGGCTATTTTAGATTACCCCGTAGGTTAGTCTAAAATAGCTTTAATCAGTTATTTATTTTGGGGCAATTACTTCTTTTCCACCCATGTATGGTCTTAAAACTTCAGGAATTACTACGCTTCCATCGGCTTGTTGATAGTTTTCTAGTATAGCGGCAACAGTACGACCAATCGCAAGACCTGAACCGTTTAATGTGTGAACATACTCTGGTTTTGCATTTGGCTCACGGCGGAAGCGGATATTTGCGCGTCGTGCTTGGAAGTCCTCAAAGTTAGAACAAGAAGAAATTTCACGGTACATGTTTTGTGCTGGAATCCAAACTTCTAAATCATATTTCTTCGCAGCAGTAAAGCCTAAATCAGCTGTACACATTTTTAATTTACGATATGGTAAGCCTAGTAGTTGCAGTACTTTTTCAGCATGACCAGTCAACAGCTCTAACTGTTCATATGATTCCTCTGGTTTTACAAAACGAACTAATTCTACTTTGTTGAATTGGTGCTGACGGATTAAACCACGTGTATCACGACCTGCAGAGCCCGCTTCTGAACGGAAGCATGCACTGTATGCAGCAAAACCTTGTGGTAAAGCCTCAGCAGGTAAAATTTCATCACGGTAGAAGTTTGTAACTGGTACCTCTGCTGTTGGAATCATGAAATAATCTGTTTCCTCTAATTTAAATACATCTTCCTCAAACTTTGGTAACTGTCCAGTACCTGTTAAGCTTTCGCGATTAACAATCACAGGTGGCAGCATTTCCTCATAGCCATGCTCTTCTGCATGTAAATCCATCATAAATGTCATTAAAGCTCGTTCTAAGCGAGCGCCAAGACCACGGTAGAATAAGAATCGGCTACCAGTTACTTTCGCGCCACGTTCAAAGTCCACAATTTTTAAATCTGTAGCTAGATCCCAGTGTGCTTGAATGTCAAAATCAAATGCCGGAATATCACCCCATGTATATTCCACAACATTGTCATCTTCTGTTGTACCCACTGGTACAGATTCGTGAGGAATGTTTGGCAAGCGCATCATCATATCTTTAAAGCGCTCTTCTACATCATTTAATTGAATATCTAGCTCTTTAATTTCATCGCCTACTTGACGCATACGAGCAATCACTTCATCTGCGTTTTCTTTGTTGCGCTTCATAACTGAAATTTGCTCTGATACTTTATTACGTTCTGCTTTGAGCTCTTCTGTTTTAGCAATTAATTCACGACGCTTTGCATCTAGATTTTCAAAGTCATCTAAATTCCCTAAATCTTCATTACGTGTTAACAGCATCTCTTTAATTTCCGCGAAATTATCGCGCACGCGTTTAATATCTAACATCGATCATACCTCCAGTAGTTTCTTAATGATGGGAAATTGTAGAAAAACACAAAAAAGCCCTCATCCCTAAAAGGGACGAGAGCTACCCGCGTTGCCACCCTAATTGACTAGACACTATGTCTAATCCACTTATTTTATAACGGCATTCCAGCCGGCAACAGCCTACTTCAATGACTTCGACTGTGCAACTCCAGGACGGATTCACAAGTGCTTTTATCAGCTTCCACCAACCGCTGACTCTCTAAAAAAAACGTGCTTGCTACTACTTCCCATCATCGTGTTCAGTTATTTAAATTTTAACCATACTGTACTATATGAAAACAAATTTTGCAAGTCATACCATAGATACTACAAAATATTCAAGAATACGTATGTCTGAGGTTAATTCGGGATGAAACGAACAACCTAATAAATGGCCATCCTGTGCTAAAATAATTCGCCCTTCATGCTCTGCGAGAATTTCAACATTTTTTCCAACAGTCTCAATATGAGGTGCACGAATAAAAACCGCTGGGATACCTGCACCTATTTTAGGAATATCAAGCTTTACTTCAAAGCTATCAACCTGACGCCCATATGAATTTCTCGCAACTGTCACATCCATAACAGCTAAATGTGGTTCATCATTTACTAAAGTATTAGCCAATAAAATTAATCCTGCACATGTCCCAAACATAGGCAAGCCTTGTTGTGCTAGTTCTTTTATAGGTTCTAATAGGTCAGAACAATCCAGCAATTTTCTTATTGTCGAGCTTTCACCACCAGGCAATACAAGTGCATCTAATTTTAATAAATCTTGCTTCTGTTTTACTTCTACAGCTTCACAGCCAAGTGTTTCTAGCATTTGAACATGCTCTCGGACCGCCCCTTGCAAGGCTAAAACACCAATTCGTTTCATCCTACCAGCCTCGCTCTTGCATGCGCTCATTTTGCCCAAGTTGTGCAATATCAATGCCTTTCATTGGTAGACCAAGTTCCTTTGATATTTCAGCAATGAGCTTATAATCTTTGTAATGCGTCGTTGCTTCCACAATAGCACGGGCAAATTTTTCAGGATTTTCGGATTTAAAAATACCAGAACCAACAAATACACCATCAGCCCCAAGTTCCATCATTAAAGCAGCATCGGCTGGTGTAGCTACACCACCTGCAGCAAAATTAACGACTGGTAAACGACCAAGACGTTTGATCTCTCTTAATAATTCAAAAGGTGCTCCTAGTAATTTTGCCTCTGTCATTAATTCATCTTCTGTCATTCCCACTACTTTACGAACCTGGGCATTCACTTTACGAATATGTCGAACCGCCTCCACAATATTCCCTGTCCCTGGTTCACCTTTTGTTCGTAGCATAGCTGCACCTTCACCAATACGACGAGCTGCTTCTCCTAGATCACGACAGCCACACACAAATGGTACTGTGTAGTCACTTTTTAACAAATGATACTCTTCATCTGCAGGTGTGAGCACTTCGCTTTCATCAATATAATCAACCCCCATTGCTTCTAAGACACGCGCTTCCACAATATGACCAATACGAGCTTTTGCCATAACTGGAATAGACACCGCTCCCATCACTTCCTCCACGATACGAGGATCCGCCATGCGAGCAACACCACCTGCTTTACGGATATCTGAAGGTACTCTTTCTAATGCCATAACTGCTACTGCTCCTGCCGCTTCTGCAATTTTTGCTTGCTCAGCATTAATCACGTCCATAATGACGCCACCTTTTTGCATTTCAGCCATTCCACGCTTTACTAAATTTGTACCAGTTTGTTTCATTTTCTAACCTCCACCTCTATGATGAAATTTAGTATAATAGAAATTGACCATATAAAAATATCCAGTTTTCTAAATAACTATAGGGTCAGGAGGTTTTAAAATATGGATATGCTTTTATTTCAGCTTGAACGGAATAGCGATAAACCACTTTATGATCAGCTTTATAACGGCATTAAAGAAGCTATTATTTCCAAGAAAATAGCAGTAGGAGAAAAATTACCATCAAAAAGAAAATTAGCGGATTTTTTGAATATCTCTCAAACAACCATTGAAATTGCCTATGCACAGCTTCTTGCTGAAGGCTATATTATGTCTAAATCTCGTGTAGGCTATTTTGTAGAAGAAATAGATGAACTACCCTATATCCAGCAGAACACAGTAATCTCTTTCAATGAGCATCCTAAGAAAAAATCGTACAAAATAGATTTTACCCCTGGTTCTATTGATATTGATGCCTTCCCATTTCAAATCTGGAGAAAATACGCAAAAGAGTTGTTTGATGAAACCTCGAAGGAATTATTATTAACGGGGGAACCTCAAGGGGAGCTTTCATTACGGACAGAAATTGCGAACTATTTATATCAATCGCGTGGAGTTGTATGTAACCCTGAGCAAATTGTCATTGGTTCCGGTACTGAACAGCTCCTGCCTATGATTTTACGTCTTTTTAATGACGATACTTGTTTTGCGTTGGAAAACCCAGGATATCCTGCTGTGCACCGCATGTTTTCTCAGCACAAACGAAAAGTCTACCCTATTGCCGTCGATGAAGAGGGAATCATTATTCATGAGCTAGAACAAACACATGCTAATGTTGTTTATATTACACCCTCACATCAATTCCCAACGGGGGCGGTATTATCTGCTACTAGACGTGCACAAGCATTAAATTGGGCGGCACAAAGCTCATCTCGCTATATCATTGAAGATGATTATGATTCGGAATTTCGTTATACTGGAAAACCAATTCCTGCACTACATGCCTTAGATAGAAACGATAAAGTCATTTACATGAGTACATTTACAAAATCATTAATGCCATCTTTACGCGTAGCTTATTTTGTACTTCCCCCTCAATTACTTGCTACATATAACGATGTCTTTAATTACTATTCATCCACAGTACCTCGTTTCGATCAGCATATCGTAGCAAATTTTATGCATGACGGACATTTTGCAAAGCATCTTAATCGAATGCGCAAAGTTTATCGAAAAAAACATGATAAGCTTACTTCGATTTTAGAAAAATATTCATCATCCATTAAAATTACTGGTGAGCAAGCAGGAATGCATATATTATTAAACGTTCAGCACACGTTACCAGAAAAACAGTTACAACAGCTTGCCTCTGAAGCAGGGATAGGAATTTATCCGTTATCTGATTATAGACTAGATCATGGTGAATCTTCCCAAGCTCAATTTTTACTTGGCTTTGGCGGTATACCTGCTCAGGTAATTGAACACGCGATTGAACAATTAATGGATTGTTGGGGAATACAAAAAAACCACCCATCTACTACACAATAATGCAGTAGATGGGTGACCCCCATTAGGTTTCAATTAATTGGATATGATAATGCTCAAACCAGGTATGAATCTGCCCTAGGTATGCCAAAAGTTGAGGCCCCGCCATTAATTGACCATACCAAGGAATTTTGAAAGAGCTACCTCCAGATTCAATTAATTCTGCAAGTTTTTCGCGCTCAAAAAGTTCATGTAAGATTGTATTCTTATCTTTAAGAATTTCTCTTAACCATGTTTGCACACCTGCTGTATAAACTGGATGATATGTTTTAGGATAAGGATTCTTTTTCCGGTACAATACCTCATCAGGCAATAAATGAGTCATTGACTTTCGTAGTAGCCCTTTTTCGATGCCACCTAAATCCTTCATTTCCCAAGGAATATTCCATGCATATTGCACAAGTCGATGATCCGCAAAAGGAACTCGTACCTCTAAGCTCGCTCCCATACTCATACGATCCTTCCGCTCTAGCAAAGTCTGCATAAACCATTGCATATTTAAATAAAACATTTCACGGTGTTTTATTTCTGTCGGGCTTTCTCCTTCTAGCAATGGGACTTCCGCTATTGTTTGTGAATAAAGTTGTTGCGCGTAGGATTCAATTTTTAATTTTTTATCCCACTTCTCTTGGAGTAATGCACTTCTTTCAGACAACGATCGAATCCAAGGAAAGCCTGTAGTTTTTTCTTTAAACCATGGATATCCACCAAAAATTTCATCTGCACACTCGCCAGATAGTGCTACAGTAAAATCCCTTTTTATTTCTCGGCAAAACCATAGTAACGATGAATCTACATCCGCCATACCTGGTGAATCCCTAACTATAACTGATTCTACTAGTAAATCAATCAACTGTTGCTGAGTTATTTCTTCTGCGTGATGTGCCGTGTTAAAGGTCTCTTTCATTTTCTGAATCCAATACGTATCTGTTGACGTTTGGAATGCATGTGGATTAAAAAAACGTTCATTATCCTCATAATCGATTGAGTACGTATGCAACTTATTGTTTTGTTGTTGAAACTTATCCGCAGCAATACCAGTAATAATACTGGAATCAAGTCCACCTGATAGAAATGTACAGATTGGTACATCTGAAATAAGCTGCCGTTCAATAGCATCCGTTAACAACAAACGAACATGCTCAATCGTCTCCTCCAATGATTCTTCATGCTTATGGCTTTGTAGCTGCCAATATTGCCACTTTCTTAAGCCTTCCCTAGAGAAACGCATAGCATATCCAGGTCTTAATTCCTCAATATTTTGAAAAATTGTCTTACCTGGTGCTCTAGAAGGCCCTACAGCCATCATACTTGCCAATCCCTCCATATTAACGGCTGCTTGAACCATTGGATGTGCTAGCAAGGCCTTTACTTCAGATGCAAAAAGAATCCCCCCCTGTTGCTCTGTAAAATAAAGAGGCTTCACACCTAATCGGTCCCTGCATAAAAAAAGAGACTGCGCTTGCTCATCCCAAACGCCAAATGCAAAAATGCCATTTAGAAAGTCTACACATTGCTCTTTCCATTCGATATAGGCTGACAATAACACTTCTGTATCTGAATGTGTTGTGAATATATGACCTCTATTCTGCAGCTCTTTACGCAGCTCTTCGGTATTATAGAGTTCGCCATTATATGTAATGACATAGTTTACCCCATCATGTATTTTTTTCATTGGCTGCTTGCCACCCATTAAATCAATAACCGCTAATCGTCGATGGCCAAATGCAATATGCTCACTACACCAAATATTTTCATCATCAGGCCCTCTCTTATTTAATGTTCGTGTCATTGCTAGCAAAACTGTTTCACTTGCTTTTAAATCCTTTTGAAAGCTAGCCCATCCTGTAATGCCACACATTTAGCCACATCCTTTCGCCTATTAGCGTATGCTGTACGGTCTGAAAATGTGAAAAAGCACATGAATGTTTGTTAACATTCATGTGCTCATTAACTAACTATTAGAATAGGCCGCCAACAAAGTCGGAAATGCCTCCCCATAAATTGCCGAAGAAGTTACCCACACCTTGGAAGAACAATGAGATACCGCTAGCACGCTCTACAGCCCCTGTAGTGACAATATCGGATGAAATATCCTTACCATCGATAAAACCGTAATCTGTGCCCTCTGTGCGCTCAACAACGACCTTCCCTACAACTGTGTCTTTCTTTACTTCTGCCTCTAGACTCTTTTTATCTAAAACCAACTTAGGCTTATAGAAATCTTTATCAGAAGATTTAATCATAAATGAAATAGGTTCTTTTACTGCAATAGCGACTTTATCTTCTTTACCTTTTGTCACTTTTACTGTTTTTTGATCTTTGAATGTATAGTTTGCTGGTAAAATTTCTTGTTTTGAGAATTGTGAAAAACCATAGTTAAATAATTTTGCTGTTGCATCAAAACGAGCTTTATATGACCCTTGTCCATTTGCATCAACAGCTTTCATTACAACTGCGATTAAACGAGTGCCGTTGCGCTCTGCAGTACCTGTAAAGCAATGGCCAGCAAAGTTTGTAGTTCCTGTTTTTAATCCATCTACACCTTGATATTCAAAAACTAATCCTGGTAACATAAAGTTCCAGTTAGACATTTCAATTGCGTCTTCTGTACCTTCACGGAATGTTTTCTTAGTAATTTTTGAAGTCTCTAATACCTTTGGGTGGTCTTTTAATAAATGATATGCTAGTTTTGCTACAGATTTAGCAGGCATAACGTTCTCATCTTCAGGACCTGTACCTGCTGGATGCATACCAAAAAGATCAGCGTTGTTTAGACCTGTAGCATTGACAAACTTATAACCCTCTAAGCCAAGTTCCTCTGCTTTTTTATTCATTAATTTCAAAAATTCAGTCTCTGTACCAGCAATTGTTTCAGCAATAGCCACAGTTGCAGCATTAGCCGAATAAATAGCCATCGCCTCGTACAATTCTCGAATTGTGTAAGAACCGTCTCGACGTAATGGCACATTACTTAATGCACGATTTTGAGACATGCGATACGTATAATCCGTTACGTGGTATTCTTGATCCCATTTAACTGTCCCTGCATCAATTGCGTCCAATAACAGGTATTCGGTCATCATTTTTGTCATACTTGCAATACCTAGTGAAGTATCTGCATTTTGTTCATATAAAATTTTCCCTGAGTCTGCGTCAATTAAAATCGCAGCATCCACTGTTAATCCTAAATCTGTTTCCGCATTTGCCTGTGCAGGAATGCCTGCAAAAATACTAATCAATAAAACAGGAATTAGGAGTAAGCGTAATACGGTGTTCATTTTCTTTTTCACCTCTAAAGCCCTCCAAAAAAATAATCTTGTCCTCGACATTTTATCATAGATAACAACTTACGTGTTGACTCTCTACCATAAAAAAATGCTCTCGCGCCATCTTTGTAGACGATGCGAAAGCATAAAAGTTGCAAGTAATTTATTACATGGAATAGTTTGGTGACTCTTTTGTAATCTGTACATCGTGCGGATGTGACTCACGAAGACCAGCACCAGTCATTCTAACAAATTGTGCATTTTCTCTTAGGAACTCAAGATGTGGTGCTCCACAATAACCCATACCAGCTCGGATACCACCAATCAGTTGATAAATTGTATCAGCTAATGGTCCTTTATAAGGAAGACGACCTTCAATACCTTCAGGTACTAATTTTTTCGCATCTTCTTGGAAGTAGCGATCTTTTGAGCCTTTTTCCATTGCTCCAATAGATCCCATACCACGATAAACTTTGAAGCGACGACCTTGGAAGATTTCTGTTTCTCCTGGAGATTCAGATGTACCTGCAAGAAGAGATCCAAGCATAACAACATTACCACCAGCAGCTAAAGCTTTTACGATATCGCCAGAGTATTTAATACCACCATCAGCAATAATTGTTTTACCAAGCTCACGAGCTACTGTAGCACAATCATAAACTGCTGTAATTTGTGGTACACCAACGCCAGCTACAACACGTGTCGTACAAATAGAGCCTGGACCAATACCTACTTTAACAACATCTGCACCAGCTTCAAATAATGCACGTGAACCTTCTGCTGTAGCTACATTACCAGCAATAATTTCTAGTTCTGGGTAAGTCTCACGGATTGAACGAATTGTCTGTAATACGCCTTCTGAATGTCCGTGAGCTGTATCAATTACTACAATGTCAACTTGTGCTTCTACAAGCTTCTCAATACGTACCATTGTATCCTTCGATACACCCACTGCTGCACCTACAAGTAAACGCCCATGTGTATCTTTAGCAGCATTCGGGAATTCAATAACCTTTTCAATGTCTTTAATTGTGATAAGTCCAGTTAAACGACCTTCTTCATCAACAATTGGAAGTTTTTCGATTTTATATTGTTGAAGAATCTTTTCAGCATCCTCTAAAGTCGTTCCAACAGGAGCTGTAATCAAATCTTCTTTTGTCATTACATCTTCGATTTTTAAAGAGTAATCAGAGATAAAACGTAAATCACGGTTTGTAATTATCCCTACTAGTTTTTGGTTTTCCATACTATCAACAATAGGCACACCAGAGATTCGGTATTTACCCATTAAATGCTCAGCATCGAAAACTTGATGAGTCGGAGTTAAGAAGAATGGGTTTGTAATAACACCATTTTCAGAACGTTTTACTTTTTCTACTTGTTCAGCTTGCTCATCGATACCCATGTTTTTGTGGATGATACCGATACCGCCTTGTCGTGCCATAGCAATTGCCATTTTAGACTCTGTAACTGTATCCATACCTGCGCTGATCATTGGAATGTTTAATTTAATTTTAGGTGTTAATTGAACAGATAGATCAACATCCTTCGGTAATACTTCAGAATGAGCTGGTACTAATAATACATCATCAAAAGTTAAACCTTCTTTGGCAAATTTAGTCTCCCACATTTCGTAACGTCCTCCTATAGTTAAAAGAATATTAATTGTAAGATTAACAACGTGGACTGCTACTGTCAAGAAACTTATAAAAGAAAGACAATTCAGACTTTTAATCATAGCAAATTTAAATTAAAAATCCAAGTAAATAGCTACATAAAAACTACTAGCAACAATAATAATTACATATTTTAAATCTTTTTATAATCAATAGTTTTTGTGCAAATTCCTTTTAATTATGAAGGATTTTCTTTAGACAATAAAAAAACAGCCAGCACACAGCTGACTGTTTTGATTGCCTAGCGATGTCCTACTCTCACAGGGGGAAGCCCCCAACTACCATCGGCGCTAAAGAGCTTAACTTCCGTGTTCGGTATGGGAACGGGTGTGACCTCTTTGCCATCATCACTAGACTCTATTCGACCTCCAATACACGGCGTATTACTGTGTCTTGAAGCTCTCTTTTTGTTGAAAGTGTTGTTCTTTCAAAACTGGATAAACGGTTCATTGATTGTTTCAAACTTTTTTGGTTAAGTCCTCGATCTATTAGTATTCGTCAGCTCCATGTGTCACCACACTTCCACCTCGAACCTATCTACCTCATCGTCTTTGAGGGATCTTACTTACTTGCGTAATGGGAAATCTCATCTTGAGGGGGGCTTCATGCTTAGA
>Ga0213822_1000527_pt1 | contig 29079 bp, 25 predicted proteins | sample MC6MC0908MG_FD_179872 | JGI IMG/M metagenome (GOLD analysis project Ga0213822, IMG submission 179872) | Enriched soil aggregate microbial communities from Iowa State University, Ames, United States - MC6-MC0908-MG | ecosystem: Environmental > Terrestrial > Soil > Unclassified | place: USA: Iowa...
GGTGTAAAAGAAGCCACTACATTGATTCGCCACGATCAAGAAATTACGATGGATGCTGAAACAGGAGTTATTTACAAAGGGCATGCAAGTGTTCTTTAAACCATAACAAAAAGCTCTAGTACGGATGATTGTACTAGAGCTTTTCTTATGAAAAAAGATATTTTCGTTTGAATCAATTATGCCTCAGCGTAAGTGTGTCCGGATTCGGCTTTGTGCTTGCACAAAGAACTCCTTTCCGAACCGTGAGATCCGCCATAATAGATGTTTCTTGCGTGAAAAATAGTTTTTTCCCCTTCGTGGAATGGGGATTTTACTATAATGAAAGTATAGCCTAGACGTCTCTTATTAGGGCTCGTTGTTTTTTAAGGGAACTAAATTGGCTATAATAACGTATTAAAGGTATAGCTTTTTTAGATAGAAAGGAGAAAAATATGAGAAAAATTTTTCTTGGTTTCATTGTCTACGTATTGGCCGAATTGGCGTTATTAATAGTGATTGGTCAAAATATTGGTGTTTTAAATACTTTATTACTTATAGTTGCTACGAGTATTATAGGTATTTATGTAGTGAAAAATAAAGGTATGAATTCTGTACAAAAGGTAAAAAATACGATAGCACGTGGAGAGGCTCCGGGTCCAGCTTTGATTGACACAGTGTTAAATTTTAGCGGTGGTGTACTTCTAGCATTACCAGGTTTTTTAACGGATCTTATTGGTTTATTGCTGCTTATGCCTTTTACTCGTAAAATGTTCCAACCAATCTTTTATTATTGGATGCGTAAAAAAATGAAAAAAGGACAATTTATCATCGTTCAAAAATAGCATTTTCCTTTAGTTTAACCGCCAAAAATAAAAATATAGGGCTAAGTAAAATGCCGTAAAAACCAAATAATAAGATAGAGGCAGCACTGATGAAAAAGGTGTGGAATGTTCGCAATTGCAGTGTATTTGACCAAAGCATGGATTCAGCTAGCTGCCTTGTTAATTGAACAAATAGATATAAAATTAAAATAGCCACACATAAAAAGGTATTCCCCTTTAAGTAAAAATAAAAGCTCATGGGTACTAGAAATACTCCGATGCCGAAGAAAGGAAGTATATCTGCGAAAGCTACTATAAAAGCTTTAATAATGGCTTGTTCAAATTGGAGAATCATAAACCCCGCACAAAGAATGAGCAGTGTGATTGTGAATAGCTGAAACTCCACGAACAAAAAATAATGAAATAGTTGCATAATCTTCGAAAAATGTGACTGCCATTCATTGCGGAATTTTTTTGGCACATATTGAAAGAACCAATAACGGGATTTGCGAGTTTCTAATAGGGCAAAGTAGTAAGCGATAAGGAATATAAATACTTCAATGACATGCTTCATCAATAATTGAAAGATATTAGCCATATACACTAAGATTGAATCGAAAATAGACAATGATTTTTCCTTTAAAACTTGGATGAACATTGATTCATATTCATTGAAAAGTGGGAAATTTTGTAGTGTTTCTCGGATTTCAGGGAAGATCAGAATAATGCTGTTTATAGATATGATAGCGAGAAGAAAAATGCAAGTTAGTATGAGTGCTTCTACGATGATTGCTGCAAGCCAATAGGCAAGCCTACAATAAGAGTGAAGAAATTTTATGATAGGATACGTAGAAAAAGATAAGAAAATTGCAAGAGATACAGGCAATACGAACCATAGTATTACCAAATAAAAAATAAAAAACAACACACTAGTAGTTCTTTCGTATGAAAAATATTTAATATTCCTCATTTTTACAATTTCACCCCGTTTCAAATGATGAATTAATGTTAAAAAATACAAAATAATCTCTTTGGAACGTTTAAATAATCGATAAAACACCTTTTTCTTTATTCGGAGGATTTTCATTCACAAAGATGTCAAAAATGATTATAATAGCAATGTAAGCGATTTACTTAATGGTTCATATGAGCAAAAAACGTAAATGTGACCTACAAAAAGCATTTACACACCCAAAAATATAACTATGAGGGAGCGATATTTTATGTCAGCAACTAAAGGTTTAGAAGGTATCGTAGCAGCGGAATCTAAAATCAGTTCAATTATCGATGACACACTTACATATGTTGGTTACAACATTGATGATTTAGCAGTGAACGCGTCATTTGAAGAGGTAATTTATTTATTATGGCATACTCGTTTACCCAAAGCGGACGAGCTAGCTGAATTAAAACAACAATTAGCAGACAACATGACTATTCCGCAAGCAATTGTAGACCAATTCAAAACTTACCCACTTTCAACTGTACATCCAATGGCTGCACTACGTACTGCAGTATCTTTACTTGGTGTATTCGATGAAGAGGCAGATGTTATGGATACGGAAGCTAACTACCGTAAAGCTATCCGTTTACAAGCTAAAATTGCTACAGTAGTTACTGCATTTGCACGTGTTCGTAAAGGTTTAGAGCCAGTTGCTCCAAAACCAGAATTAGGATATGCAGCAAACTTCTTATACATGCTTAAAGGTGAAGAACCAGCGGCAATTGAAGTTGAAGCATTCGACAAAGCGTTAGTATTACATGCTGACCATGAATTAAATGCATCAACATTCACAGCACGTGTATGTGTAGCTACATTATCAGATGTTTATTCTGGTGTAACTTCAGCTATCGGCGCATTAAAAGGACCACTTCATGGTGGTGCAAATGAGCAAGTTATGAAAATGTTAACTGAAATCGGCTCACTTGAAAACGTTGAATCTTATATTCAAAATAAATTAGACAACAAAGAAAAAATCATGGGCTTCGGTCACCGCGTATACCGCAAAGGCGACCCACGTGCACCACACTTACGTGTAATGTCACAAAAATTAACTGAGCTTACTGGTAAACCAGAGCTTTATGAAATGTCAGTTAAAATCCATGACATGATCGTAGAACAAAAGAAATTACCTGCAAACGTAGACTTCTTCTCTGCGTCAGTGTATGATTCTTTAGGTATTGATCATGACCTATTCACACCAATTTTCGCAGTATCACGTACTTCTGGTTGGGTAGCTCATATTCTAGAGCAATATGCTAACAACCGCCTAATCCGTCCACGTGCAGAGTATGTTGGACCAGGCATGCAAAAATATGTTCCAATCAGCGAGCGCTAATTTGGAAACTATGCTAGAATATTTGGGACTGTGTTACTTATAACACAGTCCTATGATTATGAATTTAGGAGGCAACATCAATGTCAAACAAAATTGTAGTTGAAAATGGCGTACTTAATGTACCAAACAATCCCGTAATTCCTTTCATCGAAGGTGATGGAATTGGTCCAGATATTTGGGCTGCAGCATCTCGCGTTATCGACGCAGCAGTAGAAAAAGCTTACAACGCTGAAAAGAAAATCGAATGGTTAGAAGTTTTAGCTGGTGAAAAAGCATTCAACCAAACTGGTGAATGGTTACCACAAGAAACTTTAGACAAAATTAACGAATACTTAATCGCAATCAAAGGTCCTCTTACTACTCCAATCGGTGGTGGTATCCGTTCTCTAAACGTAGCATTACGTCAACAGTTAGACCTATATGTATGCTTACGTCCAGTACGTCACTTTGATGGAGTACCTTCTCCAGTTAAACGTCCAGAAGACGTTGAAATGGTTATCTTCCGCGAAAACACAGAAGACATCTACGCTGGTATTGAATTCGAATCTGGCTCTGAACAAGCACAAAAAATCATCAACTTCCTACAATCTGAATTTGGTGTTAACCAAATCCGCTTCCCAGAAACTTCTGGTATCGGTGTAAAACCTGTATCTAAAGAAGGTACTGAGCGTTTAGTACGTTCTGCGATCGAATACGCTATTAAACATAAACGCCCATCTGTTACTTTAGTACACAAAGGTAACATCATGAAATTCACTGAAGGTGGATTCAAAAAATGGGGTTATGAATTAGCTGAAAAAGAATTTGCTGATCAAACATTCACTTGGAACCAATATGATGCTATTAAAGCTGAACAAGGTGAAGAAGCAGCAAACAAAGCACAGTCTGACGCTTTAGCAGCTGGTAAAATCTTAGTTAAAGATTCTATCGCTGATATCTTCTTACAACAAATCTTAACTCGTCCAACTGAGTTCGATGTAGTAGCTACAATGAACTTAAACGGTGACTATATCTCTGACGCATTAGCTGCTCAAGTTGGTGGTATCGGTATCGCTCCAGGCGCAAACATTAACTATGTAACTGGACACGCGATCTTCGAAGCTACTCACGGTACAGCTCCAAAATATGCTGGTTTAGATAAAGTAAACCCATCTTCAGTATTACTTTCAGGTGTATTAATGCTTGAACACTTAGGATGGCAAGAAGCAGCTGACATGATTACTAAATCTGTAGAGAAAACAATTTCTTCTAAAGTTGTAACTTATGACTTTGCTCGTTTAATGGACGGCGCTACAGAAGTAAAATGTTCAGAATTCGCGAATGAATTAATCAAAAACCTATAATTTTCTATTCTAAAATAGAAAATTATAGTTAAAGCGGAAGTATATTCTGCCGATATAATTAGGGTGAAATGTAAATTTCTATTGACCTTAGCTTAATAATATATTTACGATGAACTTGTTTAATCGAGGGAGGAGAATTTATTCTCCTCCCTCTTTTAATTTCTTTCAGCGGGTGTTTAAACAGCCGCTGAAAGAAGTCTCCGGCGGGTGTCACGGAATCGACTTTGTGCTTGCACAAAGCCGATTCCTGACGCAATTATGCCGAGGCATAATTGATTAAATAACCTAATTTTAAAGGAGCGTATTCGAATGTCTCTGAAACGTAAAAAAATCTCAGTAATTGGTAGCGGTTTTACCGGCGCTACTGCAGCGTTTTTAGCAGCTCAAAAAGAACTTGGTGATGTAGTGTTAGTGGATATCCCTCAAGCTGAAAACCCAGCAAAAGGTAAAGCTCTAGATATGTGGGAAGCTGCACCAGTGCAAGGCTATGATTCTTATGTTAAAGGTACTTCTAATTATGCAGATACTGCAGATTCTGATGTAGTAATCATCACTGCTGGAGTTGCTCGTAAACCAGGTATGAGCCGTGACGATCTTGTTCAAATTAACCAAGATGTAATGAAAGCTGTTTCTAAGGAAATTGCTAAGTACTCACCAAATGCAACAATCCTTGTTCTTACAAACCCAGTTGATGCAATGACTTACACCGTATTCAAAGAAACTGGTTTCCCTAAAAATCGTGTAATTGGTCAATCAGGTGTACTTGATACAGCTCGTTTCTGTGCTTTTGTAGCTGAAGAACTGAATATCTCAGTAAAAGACATCACAGGTTTTGTGTTAGGCGGTCATGGTGATACAATGGTGCCACTTACTCGCTACTCATTCGCTGGTGGTATTCCATTAGAAACATTAATCCCAGCTGATCGTCTTGAAGAGATTGTTGACCGTACACGTAACGGTGGTGCTGAAATCGTTAACCTCCTTGGTAATGGTTCTGCATACTATGCTCCTTCAGCGGCGCTTATTGAAATGGCGGAAGCGATCATTAAAGACCAAAAACGTATACTTCCATCTATTGCATACTTAGAAGGCGAATATGGCTACAATGATTTATATCTAGGTGTTCCAACATTGCTTGGTGCAAATGGTGTAGAAAAAATCTTTGAGCTTGAATTAACTGACACTGAAAAAGCAGCTTTAGATAAATCGGCAGAAGCAGTTCGCAATGTTATGGAAATTTTAGCTTAATAAAAGCTTATGAAATCGAGTGGGATTCATTCCTACTCGATTTTTTTGAGTATTGAGATTGAAAAGAGATGTTCTTACAAATTACGGGATACCAGAAAATAGAAAGAGGGTCATATCTGGATTGTTTTAGGGAGCTTCGCTTACTGCCTAACTCATACGAGTGTAAGATCAAGTACATAAGTCAAAGGTGCTTTTCTTATTGAGCTAACGGGGCAGGATAGTTGAAGAATGCTGTTTAACTTGTGTGGATATTGCGACACAAAATAGCCACTTGTGCGGAAAAAAGCACCAATTAGCACGCTTATTAAGGCCAATCATTGCAACAAGATTATCACTAATGATTTTTTATTTAAGACAGTCCGCTGGGGCTGTCTTTTCATTTACAATTATTTGTAAATGTGATATATTTATCACATAGAGAGATAAATATATCACTTAGGAGGGGGATAACTAATGAAACAAACATTGACTAACAAGAGTTGGCTCATCGGGCTGTTAGGATTTTTGGGGTTTTCAGGGACTAACGGGTCCCCTGCTATGTATTTATTTTTTGCCTTTTTTGGAGGGTTTCAATATTACTGGTGGCATAAATTAGGCGCAGGGGAAGATGAACGTTTAATCGAAAATCGTAATATTGCGGGGACAATGGCTTTTCGCATTGCTTTCTGTTTTGGATTTCTAAGCAGCTTGGTATTAAGTTTTCTTTCTCACGATTATGCGTTTTTATATCGAGCTGAATTGATCATTTTAGCTCTGACCTTTGCTTTGGGAACGAATTTGTGGGCGTATTTGACTTACAAATATGATACGGGTGAATAATTATGACAGCTTTTACAACTCAGATAAAAAAATATCGTCTTTTAAAAGATTTTACCCAAGAAGAACTTGCGCAGCGTGTGGGTGTTCGTAGAGAAACGATTATGCGTTTGGAGAACGCAAAATATAATCCCTCTTTGGAATTAGCCGTTCGAATCGCAAGAGAATTGGACGCTTCAATTGACGACTTGTTCCATTTTGACTTTGAAAAATAATGGAGATGAAAAGAGTGAACAGGACAACATTCAGATTATTGATTGGTTTGATTTGGATCATCGGTGCAATCGTATGTTTAGTTAAATCTAATTTTTTTACGGCTGCTTTATGCTTGTTAGTTGGTGTAGTATTTGTCGTCGCAGCTAACAGAAAAACAAATACGAAATAAGAGGAAAATTATGACAGATGAACTATTCTCAATCAAAGATTTAGCGGTTTGGTATGAAACCGGTAAACCCATCATAAGGAATTTGAATATGGAATAATTTTAGTTATTCCATTAACGGGCGCGATTAAAATCGCTGTTCTTCTTAAACTCCCATGAAAGAACTTAATCATCTTTCATTTTCTGTGGTGAAGTGATATTTTTTCACTTCATGGGTGGCTAACGGGGTGCTTTACTTGAAAAAAATTGAGTTGCATATGCAGCTCTTTTTTTCTTTATTGAACTAACGTGGCAGTTTAGTGGAAAAAATCACATATATAAAACAAGGCAAAATACTGTTAAGATTTTATAGATCAAACATTCTATGGTGGAATTTCCATATCTAATTAATTCAAAAGGGTCACTTGGGACAGTGACCTGAAGTCAATAAATTTTAAAGGTGCTTAAGCTAATTTGCTTAACACTACTATAATTGCTGTATGTGGATGACCTAGGAAATTGAATTTAAAGAACATAACGGTGAGGTTGTTACAGTTTTATGGTAGTAAATATTTTTTCTGAACAATATGAAGATGTTAAAGGGATAGCACGTGCGATAACAGTTAGGGGCAATGCAAGATGTTGCTATCCCGTTAAGTATTAATCCCACTACGTGAATTTCTGTATGGACAATCAGTAAGATAAGTTCCATTAAAAGGAAAATACGCCTTAAAACGCAAATATGAGCGTCTTAGACGTATTTTCAAATAACAGTTCAATAACATAATAGAAAAGAATCCTTAATGGCCACCAACCATACTACTTCCAATATATTAATTTGTGACCTTTGATAGAAGTTGGTTTTTCCCTTGAAAAATCTTTACTTATTAGGGATTTCATGTTTGTCTTCTTTATAGTTTTCAGGTATTTCAATTTTAAATTCTTCAGCATCATCTGATATAGAATATGATCTAATTTTATTCGTATTTAATTTTATGTCATTTAATTTAATGTTATTTACTATTTCCTTCGAATCATCATATATTTCTAGATTCAGAATAATGCCTGTATCTTTGTGAACCCAAATTTTAAATGACTCACCATCAAAACGTTCTTTATACATGTCTGGAAGTTCGCCAGTTATAACGGTTGCTGGCAAACCTAAAAGCTCATCGTCCTCATTAATTTCCCATTTGTTGTAATCTTCTAAGAAGCCTAGAGCAATATATTGATTATTTAAAACTGAACTAGCTTGTCCCATATTTGCAGGATCACGGGAAATTATAAAACCATCTTGTCCTTTTAAGTAACGTTCCTTAGCTGACTTTGGCGGAGTTGGACTATTAGAATCAGCTTCTAGCACCGGATCAACGGTATATGTTTTATTTTCATTATCAACATTCAAACGATTATCTCCATCAAATGTAGTTTCAATACTAGATTGATCCTGGTTATTAATAGTTTTTACATAACTACCTGGTTTACCATTGAGGTTAACATTAAAGGTAACCGTATCATCTATGTTGCTCTTTTTTATATAATAACGAAAAGAACCTTTTGCATTTTGAAAATAATCAACACTATTAAGCATTTTATCTTGGATAGATTGTTTTGCTAATTCCTCAGAATTGATAGGACTAGCTTCTACTTTATCCACTACTTTATCATTATTTGATAAAGATGAATATACACCTATTGAGGATATTGATACAGCAAGTAATGGTATAGCAATCATTTTAATTTTTTTAGACATATTAATCCTCCTTTAGTAATCGAATGTAACTGTATCTGCACCTGTATTCCTATTAGAAGCGCTATATTTAGCAGACACCGAAAAATAATTTTCTACATTTTTTTAAAATGTGACTGATGGATATAATCTTGACCATGTAGGAGCATATTGTTGATCTAAATCACATATAAATTGGGCGTTTGCATAATAACTAGCTTTAGAATTATTGAACGACGAATTATTCAAGTAAACCATCATATTAAGGGATGAATTATAGTCACCAGGATTAATTATCCACCAATATTCTCCAGAACCACTTCCATAAAATATTCGAGAATCACCATAATTTCCAGAACTTAATTTTTGCCAACTACCATTCATGGAATTTTTATACGTATCAGAATCATTATCAATTTCAAATTTTACAGCGGCCATAGCTGAAGTGGTGGAAAACATTGTGAATAATAACAAACTAAATAACGCTAATATAACTTTTTTTTGCAACAACAACTTACATCTTACCTTTTTCATATAGTTTACTTCCCCTTTCGTAATACTACTACTTTGTATTTTTTGTAATTACTGGAAATATATAGTGGTTATATAGAAATGATAACGCTACATACTTTTCCTGTAAACCATATTTTTCTAATAAAAACCATATAAATAATTTTAGTTTTTTTTATGTAAAAAAAACTGGATGTGCAGTATATGAAAGCGGTTATATTTGTATCGGAGAAGAAATAGCTATTGGAGATGCATATGCAATAAATATACACGAAGGAAATAATCCCCCTGTCTATTTATTAAATCATAAATATGGTGAAGAGACTGAGACGATAATTGAAAATAAACTTACTGTAGTAAAAAAATTATCCGACCTGTTCCTAGTTGCGACTATAAAAAAGTAAAATGTTGAATAGCCCTTTAAGACTTAATGTTTGTGAACAAATGTACTTAAACTCCCATGAAAGAACGTAATCACCTTTCATTTTCTGTGGTGAAGAGCTTATTTTTGCGCTTCATGGATGGCTAACGGGGTGCTTTAATTGAATAGCTAGCAAGAAGTAACCGTCTCGTATGAGGTGGTTTCTTTTAATTTGGGTGGTGCCATAACTTAGATTTGAGGAGACAATTTGTTAAAAAGTATGCTAAGAAAGTAAGTTGATTGTTGTTCGGAGTGGAGACTAGGCGACTCCTTCGTGAACAACATACTTTTGCTGTTGCTACGTTACATGTTGCTGTCGCTTCGCACAGATAAATCATGCTGAATAAAGATAAAATGGTTATTCTGCTTTTCGTTGTACTTTTAGAATAAAATTGATACTATGAAGGTAGTATGATAGAAAAGGGGTTGGCGTATCTTTGCTTCAAAAAAACAGTAAGCTTGGTCTCACTATTGATGAAATTACAGTTGGCGAGAAGATTCATATTACCGAAAAGATTGAAGATAAGGATTTACTACTTTATTTAGGTCTAACAAATGATAGTAATCCTCTTTATATTCAACATGATTATGCTGCGATGACGCCTTTTCAAAAGCCAATCGTACCAACGATCATGTTAAATGGCATTATTACGTCAGCTGTTTCAAAGTATATTCCTGGACCAGGTTCACGAATTATTGAGCAACATTTAAAATATTTAGGACCTCTCTATCACTATGAATTATTTGATACGCTTTTAGAGGTAACAGAAGTAAATAAATTCCAAAATACAATTACTGTATCTGTGCACTCATATAATGAGCAAAAGCAGCTTGTGATTGAAGGTACGTTGCTGGTGACGCCACCACTCGCATTATAGACTTCTTGAGATTTGAAATGGGGGTTTCAAATCACTATCGGAGGCATTATACATGACAAAAACGATTTTAGTTGTAGAAGATGAATTTTCTATTGCGACATTATTGAAATATAATTTAGAACAAGCAGGGTATGTTGTAGAAACAGCTGCTGATGGTCAAGAGGGTCTTGATAAGGCAATTGATTTACAGCCAGATTTAATTCTATTAGATTTGATGCTTCCGAGACTGGATGGTATGGAGGTATGTAAACAAATTCGTCAACAACGTATGAATACACCTATTATTATGTTAACAGCAAAGGATGACGAGTTCGATAAAGTACTTGGTCTAGAGCTAGGGGCAGATGACTATATGACGAAGCCCTTTAGTCCACGCGAAGTGTTAGCACGAGTAAAAGCTGTATTAAGACGTTTTACACAAAATGTTGTGGTAGAAGATAAGGATAGGCTGCAAGAGAAAATGTATGAGTTTGGTCAATTGCGTGTATATCCTGAGCGTTTTGAAGTGTTTTTACAGGATGAGGCACTTGAATTTACACCGAAGGAATTTGAGCTACTCATTTACTTACTTGAAAATAAAAACCGTGTGTTAACGCGTGATCAGCTATTAAGTGCTGTATGGAAGTATGATTTTGCTGGCGATACTCGAATTGTGGATGTACACATAAGTCACCTTCGCGATAAAATTGAGGAAAATAGCCGTAAGCCAATGTTCATCAAAACAATTCGCGGTCTTGGCTATAAATTTGAGGAGCCGAAGACGACATGAAATCAATGAGCAACAGCTTATTCTTGACATTCATGCTATTACTTGGAACGATTTTAGCTGTCCTAATGCTTGTTATAGGTCAGCTTTTTCCTGTTTATATAGAACAGTACGATGAGCTGGCAAGTTTGCAGCTGCAAGAATCTATCGATCAAGTATTAGATGAACGAAAGCTTGAACTATCTAAGGAAGATAAAGAAGCACTATATACGGCTCAAAACATTGAAGCGAAAGACTCTCTATTTTCTGATATTCGTGCACGGTTTTATCTAGTGCTAACGATTCTTTTCATAATAACGCTTATTTTAATAGCTGTTGTAAGTCGCTATATGATACGAAATTTTATTGCGCCTATTGATAACGTGACAGATACAGCGCTTGAATTGGCAAAGGGAAATTATCGTGCTCGAGCTCATGAAAATGAACATGAACGCATGATGCCGCTAAGTCACTCTATCAATATTTTAGCACGTAATTTACAGGATATTACGACGATTCGTGAGGTGGAAGAGGAGAGGCTTAAAACTTTAATTGAAAACATGGGAAGTTCCCTCATGATGATTGGACGTGAAGGGAATATATCCATCGTGAACCGGGTATTTCTAGAGCGTTTTGGTATGCAAATTGCCGATGTTCAAGGGAAGGTCTTTCGTACAATCGGTTTACCTAAATCACTTGAGCAATTTATCGACCATGTGTTTTTAACAGAAATGCCTTTTCGACAACAACTTAAAATGGAAGTACAACAGGAGCTACATAATAAGGAAGTGTATGGAGCACCTGTTATAGGCGATCATGGTCGCTGGCTTGGTGTTGTTATTGTTATGCACGATATTACGGAGCTTGTTCGTTTAGAGCAGATTCGTAAGGATTTTGTAGCAAATGTATCGCATGAACTACGTACGCCTATTACATCCATTAAAGGTTTTGCTGAAACTTTACTGGATGGAGCGTATAAGGATGAAAAAATGCTGCTATCTTTTTTAGAGATCATTAATAAAGAAAGTAACCGTCTACAGATGCTTATTCAGGATTTACTGGAGTTATCGAAAATTGAACAGCATGGTTTTACCGTTAATATTATGCCGATGGGCTTGCAAGATGTACTTATACGTGGAGCAGAGTTAACGGGACCACGTCTGGATGAGAAAAATATGAGCTTTCATGTTGATATAGATCGTGATATTCAGGTTATGGGTGATGCGAATCGTATCATTCAAATTGTCACTAATTTAATTACCAATGCGATTACGTATTCTCCAGAAAATACAACCGTTACGGTTCGTTTAAAGGAAAATGAAACGTATGGCATTATTGAAATAGAGGATCAAGGGATAGGGATTGAAAAGCATGAAATTGCCCGCGTCTTTGAACGATTTTATCGTGTGGATCGTGCACGAAGTCGGAATTCTGGGGGGACAGGCTTAGGGCTTGCGATTGTGAAGCACTTAATAGAGGCGCATCATGGTCGCATTCAAGTAGAAAGTGAAGTTGGCGTAGGTACAAAAATGATTGTTATGATTCCGAAAAATTAACAATTTCTTTACAATAACACAATTTTAGATTCATAATGGGGATTTATACTTGTTAATAGAAACCCCCATTATAATTATTAAGACGATAAATCGCTGCTTTTTAAAAATAAAAGATTTTTTGATTGTGCTGCTTAGTTATCGCCACAGAAGAAAGAATCTATTGCCAAAGTTTTTGGTGGTAGATTCTTTTTCTGTTTTACACCAAACGTAAATAGGTGTAAAGTATAGTAGCATAATAATCAACTACAATCAGTTCATTAATTGTAGTTGAACCAATCGGGCTTTAAAGGGTAGTTTACGCTTGCTTGTTACTGTCCGTTAAAGTGTGATAAAAAATTGAGAGAAGGATGACCATGAAAATCGTCAATAGTATCGTGCAAATCGGCTATCTTTATGTACTTTTATTTGTTGGGAATAGTATTGCACGTCTACTTCACTTGCCGATTCCAGGGAGTATAATTGGACTAGTCTTATTGTTTTTACTTTTGCAGTTTCATATTATTAAGCTTGAATGGATTGAGCTAGGTGCATGTTTATTACTTAGTGAGTTATTGCTATTTTTCATTCCATCTGCGATCGGAGTGATCGATTATGATTCGCTTTTCGGTGTGCAGGGTGTGAAGGCTGTGCTTGTTATTGTCGTGAGTGCTATTGTTGTCATGTTTGCAACAGGTTTCACAGCACAGTGGCTAGAGCAACGAAAGAAAGGTGATACTGCATGAGCTTTTTAATAGCTGTAGTAAGTTTAATAGGCACTATTACAGTTTTTTATAGTAGTAAAATGTTTTATAAAAAGTATAAAAAAGAATGGCTAACACCCGTACTGATAACACCGTTAGTTATAATTATCGTTTTGTTACTATCGGGTACATCTTATAAATCCTATAATGCAGGAGCCAATATTTTAACAAATTTACTAGGTCCAGCAACAGTTGCCTTTGCGGTACCTATTTATAAAAATTTTAACCTATTAAAGAAACATGCTTTTGAAATTTTTCTAAGTATTGCAGTTGGATCTGCGGTTGCCATTACATCATCATATATAATTGCCGTAGTAGTCGGGTTAAATGATGAACTTGTGCATAGCTTAGTACCTCGTTCAGTCACTACACCAATCGCAATGGATATTTCCAATATGATTGGTGGCTCACCTACCCTGACGGCAGTTTTCGTCATGATAACTGGTATTTTAGGAAGTTTACTGGCGCCGTTCGTAATTAAAGTATGTCGTTTTCATAGACCATCCTCTAGAGGTCTAATGTTAGGAATGGGGGCACATGGTGCAGGTACCTCTAAAGCATTTGAGTTTGGTGAACTTGAAGGTACTTTTGCAAGTCTTGCTATGGTTGTAGCTGCATTAATTAGTATTGTTTTATCAACAACATTTTTCCCAGCATTTGAACATTCAGTTGTCAATATCCTGTTGCCTTAAATGGTAACAGGATTTTTTATTTTTCTGTTCTATAATATTTGTTGGGTAATCATACAATTTAATATGGAGGTGAATGTTACTGGCTTGGCAGTCGCCAGAACGTTTGTGGGAGCTTTACATTGAGCCTTACCTCAACATTTGGTGTAGAATCTCTTTTTTGAATAATACCGTATGTCAAACTGCCTAAAATATAATATTAGTTTATTAAAATATTTTGAAACTTTTTTATAAAGTATCCCGTAAACAATAGTATTAAGCTTAAGGGAGGATTAGACATGAGTGTGAAAAGGTCACTAATGGTGGTGGGACTTGGTATTTTCGGTATTATTGCACTTATTGCTGTGTTTACATCGTGGTACACGGTAGATGAATCGGAACAAGCGGTAGTCATTACGTTCGGTCGTGCCGATGATACAGTAACCGAGCCAGGTTTACATTTTAAATTACCTTGGCCTGTACAATCGGTTGAGGTTTTATCGAAAGAAACATTTAGTTTGCAGTTTGGCTATAAGCAAAATAAAGATGGTGAATTGGAAGATTATGATGCTGAAACGAAAATGATTACAGGTGATGAGCATATTGTTTTAACAGACCTTGTAGTTCAATGGAAGATCACAGACCCGAATAAGTTTTTATTTAACGCACAAGATCCAGAAGAAATTTTACATAGCGCTACGTCGAGTGCAATTCGGTCAATTGTCGGAAGTTCCAACATCGATGCAGCGTTAACAGATGGAAAAGCAGATATAGAAGCAAACACACGAGATTTATTGGTTTCACTTATTGAAAAATACGATATTGGGATTAGTATTCTGGGTGTAAAATTACAAGATGTTGAATTGCCAAATGCTGATGTGCGGGCGGCCTTTACAGCGGTTACCGATGCCCGTGAAATGAAAAATACAAAAATAAATGAAGCGAAAAAATATCAGAATCAACGTACTAACGAGGCTCAAGGTGAAAAAGATGCGATTATCTCGAAGGCTCAAGGTGAAAAAACAGCTCGTATTGAGCAGGCTCAAGGGGATGTAGCGGTATTTAATAAAATGTATGAGCAATATAAGGGCAATCAACAAATTACACGTGAGCGTTTAATTTTAGAAACGCTTGAAAATGTTTTACCTAAAGCGCAAATTTACATTATGAATGATGATGGTAGTACGATGAAATACTTACCTATTCAAGCATTGCAACCAACGACACAGGAGACACCTACAGAGAAAAAAGAAGGGAGCGGTAACTAATGGACCAAAAAAACAAGGACCTTGACAAATTCCTGAATTTTTTATCGGGTAAATCCAAAAAGACTGCTTCAAAAGACGGAGATTCAGGGGACAATGTGATCAAAATGTCGAAAAAAGGTCCGATGAATCCCAAAAAATATATTTCTTTTGTTGTAACATTAACAGCCGTTTTCGCTATTGCCATTATCTTATTTGCTAATGTTTATATTGTGAAAGAATCCGAATACGCAGTAGTTCGACAATTTGGGGAAGTAGTGAAATTTCAGAGTGAGCCTGGCTTGAAAATAAAAGTTCCGTTTATTCAAAGTGTTACAAAACTACCTAAAAACCAAATGACTTATGAGATTTCTGAAGAGGAAATTAATACAAAGGATAAAAAACGCATAATCATTGATAATTATGCAGTTTGGCGAATTACAGATCCAAAGTTATTAATTTCAAATGCAGGTACTATAGAAAAAGTTGAATCGCGTATGGAGGAATTTATTTATTCTGTAATTCGTTCAGAGCTTGGTCGAATAGAATATTCCCAGATTATTAATGATGAAAATTCTTCACGTGGTAGTATTAATGATCAAGTGACTGAACGTGTCAATGAGTTACTTTCAAACGATAAGTATGGCATAGAAGTAGTCGATGTCCGTATACGTCGTATCGACTTGCCAACTGAGAATGAGCAGTCCGTGTTTACAAATATGATCTCGGATCGAGAATCAATCGCACAGAAATATCTATCTGAAGGTGATGCTCAGAAACGCAGTATTGAAGCCCAAACCGATAAGCAGGTTCAAGAATTGCTGGCAAAAGCTAAAAAGGATGCAGCATTGATTCAAGCTGAAGGAGAAGCGGAAGCAGCGAAAATTTACAATAAATCATTCTCGCAAGACCCTGAATTCTATTCATTATACCGTACGTTAGAATCATATAAGAAAACTATAGGTGAAGATACGGTAATTATTTTGCCATCCACTTCACCATATGCGAAGATATTATCTGGCTATATAAAATAATACTATTATTCTTGCAGGGATTAGTATATGAAGTCGTCTCAAACTTTTTGAGACGGCTTTTTTTTACACAATCCATGAAACTAGCAATATATTTCTACAAATTAGTTACTGGTATAAAGACTTATTACCATGGCGTGGGGTTGATTTCCGTTCCGACTGGGCGCTTTGCCGCTGACGCTTCGCTTTCGCGCAGAGCAGAGCTTCCTGGGGGCGTCCGATGAGCCGCTTCGCTTCGCTGCAGGGTCTCATCTGTGACGCTAATCCCCAAGGAGTCGCCCAGTCTCCACTCCAATCAACTTATGCATGGCATGCGTTTTAACAAAGTCATCCCCGACCTTTAATGATGAGCAGTTTATTTTAATTTTCATTGTTTGATTTTAGGGATTTCTGACCACGCTGTTTATAAAAATCTTTCAATTATCAATTTTTATGTTATAAAAATAATAGAAATTTATAATTTCGTGTTTCGTAGATGACTGTTTTCTGATAGAATGATAATGTTCGGAAATTAAAAATGGGGGTAATAGCTGTGAAATTGCACATTAACATGTGGCTCCAAAATTTAGGGATAGCATGTAGTATTGCATCGTTGTTTACACTTTTCTTCCGTCTATCAGATTTTGCATGGATCACAAAAAGTGTTTATCATATACCAGTATTTTTTGTCTTATTATTTTTGTTAAGTTTAGTTATCGCAGAGGATGTACGAAAAGTATTTAAGAAATTATTTTGGTACGAAAAACGTAAAGTACAGCGTCCAATATGGCAAGTTGGGATTGGCTTCATTTTCTTCTTAGCGCAAATTGGTACTGTCATGGTATTTTATTCAGAGCTTACACATCCGCAGCTAGGCGGTATGCCATTATTTTTAGTGTTTGCCTTTATGAATGCCTTTATTTTGACAGTTATATATGAAGAGATTTTTTATCGACAAGAAAAAATTAATGAGGCCAACGAATAACATGAAGGAAGTCAATTGCGATGTGCAATTGGCTTTTTTTGTATAGTTAATATATTGATGTAGAAATTTTCGTGATTATCATCGTTATGATTGGTAAAATTACCGTTTTCTCGATAAAGTAAAAAAGAAGAGGCATTTTCAAACATACGTTTTCGTTTTACAATTAAGAGGACGACAACGCAGGAGGATAAAATCATGACAAAGGAAAAATTGCTATTATTGGACGGCAATAGTTTAGCATATCGCGCGTTTTTTGCGTTACCTCTATTAACGAATGATAGTGGAATTCATACGAATGCAGTGTACGGCTTTACAACAATGCTACAAAGAATATTAGAGGAAGAGCAACCGACGAAAATTCTAGTTGCTTTTGATGCGGGTAAGACAACCTTCCGTCATGAGACATTTACGGAATATAAAGGTGGTCGACAAAAGACTCCACCAGAATTATCTGAGCAGTTTCCTTATATACGTAAGCTTATTGATGCTTATGGTATTAAGCGATATGAGCTTGAATTGTACGAAGCGGACGATATTATTGGGACACTTGCTAAAGAAGCTTCATCGCAGGATATGGATGTCATCATCGTATCGGGAGATCGTGACTTAACGCAACTCGCAACTGAACAGGTAACAGTATACATTACGAAAAAAGGCATTACCGAAATTGAGAAAAATACACCAGACTTTATTGAAGAAAAATACGGTTTAACTCCTCAACAAATTATTGATATGAAAGGTTTAATGGGGGATGCTTCAGATAATATCCCTGGTGTACCAGGTGTCGGTGAAAAAACTGCCGTTAAATTGCTAAAAGAGCATGGTTCGGTGGAGGCACTTTATGCGGCAATGGATGCGGTGAAGGCTTCTAAGATGAAAGAAAAGCTAGTTGCCAATGAAGAACAGGCACTAATGAGTAAAAAGCTTGCGACGATTTTTACGGAGGCACCTATTGCAATAACGCTTTCTGACCTTGCTTATAATGGTCCAGATGAAGAAGAATTAATGAACGTGTGGCGGGAGCTTGGCTTTAAATCACTGATCGATAAAAGCGATTTTACTGTCCAAGAGGAAGAGCAAGCACCGTTTGATTATAAAATTGTGCAAGAAGTTAAGGCAGAGGATTTAAAGGATGTCATGGCAGTGCACTTAGAGCTAGAGGATGAGCATTATCACACATGTCAGCAACTAGGCATTGCTTTAACAGATGGCATGAGCACAATTTATGTGCCGTTTGATATTGCGGCTAAATCAGATGCTCTTCGCCTTTGGTTAGAAGATGCTACAAAAATAAAATATATGTCAGATTCAAAGGCAGCACAAGCAGCGTTAAAACGTGCAGGTATTCGTATAGCGGGTGTTGAATTTGACCTATTACTTGCTTCTTATATTAATAATCCTGGACTTAGTGGGGATGATGTGGCAACACTTGCAAAGGAACTGGGTTATCGTGATGTGCAAGCAAATGAAGTTGTTTATGGGAAGGGAGCAAAACGTGCTATACCTGCCATTGAGGTACTTGCTGAGCATGCTGGTCGCAAAGCCTTTGCTGTATGGTCATTACAGCCAAAGCTAGAGACATTATTAAAGGAAAATGAACAGTTCGAACTCTATAAAAACTTAGAACTTCCGCTTGCTTCTATTTTAGGTGAAATGGAAAGTGAGGGTATTACGGTTAATCGTGCTACTTTGGAGAAGATGGGCCAGGAGCTAAAGGACAAGTTAGTTGTAATTGAGCAGGAGATTTATGCGGAGGCAGGAGAAGCCTTCAATATTAATTCGCCGAAACAGTTAGGCGTTATCCTCTTTGATAAACTGGGTCTTCCTGTTATTAAAAAGACAAAAACAGGCTATTCCACTGCAGCGGATGTATTGGAAAAATTAAAGCCAGAGCATGCTATTATCGAGCATATACTTTTGTATCGTCAGCTTGGAAAATTACAGTCAACTTATATTGAAGGCTTGCTGAAGGAAATCCATAAAGAGGATGGAAAGGTGCATACACGATTCCAACAAGCATTAACGGCTACGGGACGTCTAAGCTCAACGGATCCGAATTTACAAAACATCCCGATTCGTTTAGAAGAGGGGCGAAAAATTCGACAAGCATTTGTCCCATCGAAAGAAGATTGGATATTGTTTTCTGCCGACTATTCACAAATCGAATTGCGAGTATTGGCTCATATGTCAAAGGATAAAAATTTAGTGGAAGCTTTCCGTGAAGATATGGATGTTCATACGCGAACAGCAATGGATGTATTCCATGTCTCAGCAGATGAGGTCGATAGTAATATGCGACGCGCTGCAAAAGCAGTAAACTTTGGTATTGTTTATGGTATTAGTGATTACGGCTTATCACAAAATTTAGATATTACTCGTAAGGAAGCTGCTACATTTATCGAGAAGTATTTTGCGAGCTTCCCAGGTGTAAAAGAATATATGGATGATATCGTGCAGGATGCGAAATTCAATGGCTATGTAACAACGATTTTAAATAGACGCCGATATTTACCTGATATTGCGAGCTCTAATTTCAATCTACGAAGCTTTGCAGAGCGTACTGCGATGAATACACCGATTCAGGGGAGTGCAGCTGATATTATTAAAAAAGCAATGATTGATATGGACGCTCGCTTGAAAAAAGAAAATATGCAGGCAAAGCTTTTATTACAAGTGCATGATGAATTAATTTTTGAAGCACCGAAGGAAGAGATTGCAATGCTTGAACAAATAGTACCAGAGGTTATGGAAAATGCGATCGAGCTTGCTGTACCGCTAAAAGTGGACTTCAACTACGGCGCGACTTGGTACGAAGCAAAATAAGGAGGAGTTAAAATGCCTGAATTACCAGAAGTTGAAGGTGTCGTCCAGGCATTAAAACCTAAGATTGAAGGGCGTACAATTCAGCAAGTTCAACTATCTGAAATCATTCGTTATTCCTTTGGAGAGGGAAAGCAATGTATTGTGAAGCAAGCCGAACCCGATGCGTTTGAAACGTCCTTGTGTCAAATGACGATTACAAAAATCGAACGACGTGCAAAATACATCTTTTTTCATTTGCTAAAAGAGGATGTTCCTTATGTACTTGTCAGTCATTTAGGCATGACAGGAGCATGGTTTGTGGTAAATTCGCCTGAGGAAATCGAGGAGGCGAAATTTCAAAAGCATATTCATGCGACATTTCACATGGCAGACGGTGGTTATTTAATCTATTCGGATATTCGCCGCTTCGGTGAACTGCGTTTTTTAACAAAAATTGAGGATCATGCCCCATTAACAAAAATGGCGCCAGAACCATTTGATGAAGTAGCTTGTGATTTTTTTATTGCTAAATCAAAGTTGCCGAAATATGAGAAAAAAGCCGTCAAAGAAGTAATAATGGATGGGCAGGTTATTTCTGGCTGTGGCAATATTTATGCTACGGAGGCGTTGTTTGCTCAGAAAATTCATCCAGCTCGCTCGATGAATCGTATTAGCGATAAACGTAAGCGTGCATTATTCGAGGCGATTGTTGCTGTTTTACGTCGGAGCATTGAGGCTGGAGGTTCAACAATTTCAGATTACCGTAATATCAATGGTGAGGCTGGGAGTATGCAGAATCGACTGCAAATGTATGGCAAGAAAATGTGCCCAGTGTGTGAAACGGCAACAAGCCAAATGACGATAGGTGGGCGCACATCAGTCTTTTGCCCAAATTGTCAACATTAAAGGGGATTTAACTATGATTATCGGACTAACGGGAAGTATTGCAAGCGGAAAAAGTACAGTAGCGAAAATGATGACAGCACTTGGTTTACCGATTGTCGATGCGGATATTGTAGCACGTGATGTCGTAGAACCAGGAACGGAGACATTAACGTTAATAGCTGAAAGTTTTGGGCAAGATCTATTGCTAGAAGACGGTAGTTTAAATCGCGCCAAGCTTGGTGATATCATTTTCCATGAACCTGCAAAGCGTAAAATTTTAAATGATATTATGCATCCGGCTATTCGTCAGGAAATGTTACGCCAGCGCGATGCTTATTTAGAGGCAGGAGAAAAGCATGTTGTGATGGATATCCCTTTATTATTTGAAAGTAAATTACAGCATTTTGTTGAGCGTATTCTTGTTGTATCGGTTAGTGAAGAGGTACAGCTTAGACGCTTAATGGAGCGCAATAATTTATCGAAGGAGGATGCGTTAGCACGTATGCATTCTCAGCTACCTATGTCTGTCAAAGAAAAAGGTGCCCATGCGGTTATCTACAATAATGAAAATTTAGAACATACAGAGAGTCAATTGAAAAAAATCCTGACATATTGGAACGTAGTATAAATGAATTAAGAATCTGTAAAATTATTCGATGCGTAGCAAAAACATTTTGCTACGCATTTTTTTATGGACTTACGCCAAAATAAAGACTGAAATTTGACGATTTTATTTTTCAGAAAATAAGAACTTTAATATTATGACATATATAATGTTCATCTTTTTTGAAATTGTGTTATACTAATCAGCATAAAGTATATAATTAATCTGAGTTTGTACTCACAGGAGGATTTTATAAATGACAGTATCAGTTGCTATTAATGGTTTCGGACGTATCGGACGTATGGTTTTCCGCCAAGCGATCGTACAAGAAGGTTTAAATATTGTTGCAATTAACGCGAGCTATCCAGCTGAAACGTTAGCACATTTGATTAAGTATGACACAAATCACGGAACATTTGAAGGTACGGTTGAACCAGCAGGCGATGCTTTAATTGTAAATGGTAAACGTGTTCAAATTATTAGCGAACGTGATCCATTAAAATTACCATGGGCAACAATGGGTGTGGATATCGTTATTGAAGCAACTGGTAAATTTAATGATCGTGAAAAAGCAGCAATGCACTTAGAAGCAGGCGCAAAGAAAGTAATCTTAACAGCACCTGGTAAAAACGAGGACGTAACAATTGTTTTAGGTGTAAATGACGAGAAACTTGATATCGCACAACATGATGTTATTTCAAATGCTTCTTGTACAACAAACTGCTTAGCACCAGTTGCTAAAGTATTAAATGACACATTTGGTATCGAAAACGGATTAATGACAACAGTTCACGCTTATACAAATGATCAAAAGAATCTAGACAATCCACATAAAGATTTACGTCGTGCACGTGGATGCGCGCAATCAATCATTCCAACATCTACAGGTGCTGCAAAAGCATTGAAATTAGTGTTACCAGAATTAGAAGGCAAAATTCACGGTATGGCACTTCGTGTTCCAACACCAAACGTATCATTAGTTGACCTTGTAGTTGATTTAAATACAGACGTAACAGTAGATGCTGTTAATGCTGCATTTGTGAAGGCTGCTACTGAAGGTCCAATGAAAGGTATCTTAAACTTCTCAGTTGAGCCTCTAGTATCTTCTGATTACAATACAACAACTTACTCTTCTACAGTGGATGGACTTTCCACAATGGTAATGGGTAACCGCAAAGTAAAAGTACTTGCTTGGTACGACAATGAGTGGGGTTATTCTGCACGCGTAGTAGATCTTGTGAAAAAAGTGGCGAAAGCTTTAGAAACAGTAAACGCATAATAATTAAAATGAGCACATTGAAATCCAAGTGGTTTCGATGTGCTCATTTTTGATAACAGTTAACTTGAGTTTCTCTAATATAATGTCTGCTTTATCTGGACGTAAATAAACTTCTTTAGCAACCTCAATCACAGATTTGCAAAAAATCTTTTGTCTACATTCTGGGCAAGAAGAGTGAACTTCTCAGTGCTTTTAATTATTTCTTCCTATAATATCATTTTTGCTTGTTCAAACCCTCCTTTGACTTCAATTTGCATACTCTTACGCTTTTAATCATCAGCTGTTACTAGACATATCCAACTTCCTTGATACGAAATTAGATTCTTAGGTATCTTCTTTTGTCTATACGGGAAATTTGTTATAATAGAAATATTAAATTGTTGTGAAATCAGGAGAGTAATTATATGAGATGTCCATCTTGCCAATTTAACGGAACGCGTGTAGTGGATTCGAGGCCTGTAGATGATAATAAAGAAATTCGTAGACGTCGTGAATGTGAGTCATGTGGCTTCCGCTTTACAACGTTTGAAAAAATTGAAGAGACACCGTTAGTTGTAGTGAAAAAGGAAGGTTCACGAGAAGAATTCAGCCGCGAAAAGGTACTTCGTGGACTTATTCGTGCTTGCGAAAAACGTCCTGTTTCTCTTGAAGTACTTGAGGGACTAGTTATGTCTATTGAAAAAGATCTTCGTCGCATTGGGAATTCTGAAGTCCAATCTGAGGATGTAGGGGAAATGGTCATGGATCGCTTAGCGAAAATCGATGAGGTTGCTTATGTGCGCTTTGCATCGGTTTATCGTCAATTTAAGGATATCAATGTCTTTATTGAAGAAATCAAAGAGATTATTCAACGTCAGACAGAGCAGAAATCGTAGAAAAACAGAGAGGGTGAATGACGTTGATCCATTTGTATAAGGAATTGCAGCCCGCTGATCCTTTTGACATTCGTCTACCTCATGCACTGTCTACGCAGGAACGTCAATTAGTAACGCTATTTTATCAGCCTTTAATTGGAGCGGAGCCAATCAGCCTTTATTTAACACTATGGGCAGAAGCCGAGCAAATGCCAAGGCAGCAAATGACGCATTATTTTTTAATGAATGTGCTAGGGCTTCCAATTGGTAAAGTATTTGAGGCACGTATTGCGCTCGAAGCAATTGGTTTGTTACACACATGGAAAAAAGAAGATGCTGACCAACGAAGTTTTTTATATGAGCTTATGCGTCCTCTTGATGCAGATAGCTTTATGAAAGATCCACTGCTGTCGATGTTTTTGTTTAGTAAAATTGGGGAGCAAGCTTATCGGAAATTGCGTCAGCGTTTTATTCCTTCTGCAAGAGGTGCAGAATTTAAAGATGTATCACGTGCTTTCATAGATGTTTTTAAGCCAGTAAGTACAAAGATTCCAGATGATTTACAAGTGGATACTAGTCGTAAGGATCAGCAGCAAAAGGTGTATCCGTTTTATTTTGAACAGTTTGACTTTGAATTACTGCAAGCGGGCTTATCGGAACAACTTGTGCCGAAAAGCTTACTAACAATTGAGGTACGTGAAAATATAGCGAAATTAGCGTTTTTATATCACTTAACTGCACTGGATATGCAAAAAGTAGTGATTCTTGCATTAGATGATGACCTAGGTATTTCTTTGGAACGATTACGTAAGGCAGCTGCGGATTTTTATAAGTTAACGGTATCAAAAGAGCCACCAAAGCTTGCTAGAGTGAGTGAGCCACCATCTATTGAAGAATCCGGACAAAAAACAAAGGATCAGGAGCTTCAGCATTATTTAGAGACGACTCCTCCAGTCCAAGTACTGCGAGATATCAATAATGGCAAAGAACCTCTACAGACTTCCGTACAGCTTGCTGAAAGTTTAATTGTCCAACATGGAATGCCAGTAGGCGTTGTCAATGCGCTTTTGGAATATGTCATGCTAACAACTGATATGAAGCTACCTAAAAAATATGTGGAAACGATAGCAGATCATTGGGTACGTAAAAATATTCAAACAGCAAAGGCAGCAATGGAGCTAGCGCGCCAGGAGCATGATAAATATACTGCGTGGAAAAATAAGCCCCAGCAGACACCGAGGAAAAGTAATCAAGGTGTTAAAGGGCGTTCAGGAAATCAACGTGAAGAGAAGGTACCTGAATGGTTTTACAAACGTAACGAGCAACAAGAAGAAAACACTTCCAGCACGATAGATTTTGAGCGAGAGCGTCAAAAAATATTGGAAATGCTAGGGAAAAGTGATAAGTAAGGAGGGTGAACGACAATCGAACCAATTAATGGACCATTAAAAAGAGCAATTAATGTACCATCATTTCAAGAACGTTACGAAGCGATGCGTCGAGAAATTTTAGAAAACCCTCGTGTACAAGAATTTTTAACAGAACATGCAAATGAGTTAAGCTATGCGACAATTGAACGTAATTTACCGAAGCTTCATGAGTTTATTAGTCAATCTACTACCTGCTGTGGCTGTGACAATACAGAAAGTTGTACAAACTATTTAAAAGGTTTTTTACCTACTTTACGTGTAGTGCGGAGTACCGTTGAAATTGATTATGTGCGATGTGAGCAAAAGATACGTGAGGAAGAGCGTCGTGACGTAGCTAATATGATTGCGAGCATGCATATGCCGAAGGATGTGCTGCAAGCGACAATTCAAGATTTACTCATTGACGATGAATCTCGTGTTATGATTGCGCAAAAAGCAGCACAATTTGTGAAGACAACATTAGAAACAGGAAAGCTCCCAGCAAAGGGTTATTATTTATACGGAAAATTTGGTGTAGGGAAATCTTTTGTACTTGGTGCACTTGCGAATGAGCTAGCCTCCATCAAAATTCGTTCAGTAGTCGTTTTCGTGCCTGAATTTTTACGAGAAATGAAAAATGCAATTGGCGATAATACATTGAATGAAAAAATTGACTATGTGAAAAAGGCCCCGGTGCTAATGCTTGATGATTTAGGAGCCGAAACAATGACCGCATGGACACGTGATGAAATTCTAGGGACTATTTTCCATTATCGTATGGCGGAGCAATTGCCAACGTTCATTACATCTAACTTTAATTATGATGAACTAGAGCATCATTTAGCACAGACGCAAAAAGGTGACATAGAAGTCGTAAAGGCTGGACGTATTATGGAACGTGTCAAAGCCTTAACAGAGCCGATTGAAATGCGCGGAAAAAATCGCCGTATGTAAGATTGACTGTTGCATTTTGCGACAATCGAGCGTATACTGTCACATATAATAATTAACAAAATGCATTGATGAGGACATGAATTTTGTGTATCAGCTTTTAGAGAGGGAAGTCATTGGCTGTAAGCTTCCTAGTTAGAGCACATCATTTACTACCTACTGAGCAGCGAAAGGGAAAATCTTTCGCCGGTCCCTAGCCCGTTAGCTAGCCTTGAGCTTCGTCTGACTTATTAGAGTCGGAAGGAAGAAGGGTGGAACCACGAGCATACGCTTCGTCCCTTTTGTTAGGGACGGAGCTTTTTTTATTTTCTCGGGTAGTCGCTTGAATCTACTCACCAGGTAAAAGATGCTCAATCCGGAAAGTCTATACCGTTTTCTCAATCAATGTATCCCAGAAAAACATTAAGGAGTGCAAACAAAATGTCAGATATGATTAAATTAACTTTCCCAGATGGCGCTGTAAAGGAATTTGCAAAAGGTACATCTACTGATGATGTGGCATTATCAATCAGCCCAGGACTTCGTAAAAAAGCGTATGCGGGTAAAGTAAACGGTGTCTTAGTTGATTTAAAAACACCAATTGAAGAGGACGCAACAATCTCGATTATTACACAAGATGATGAGGAAGCACTTGAAATTCTACGTCACTCGACTGCACACTTAACAGCACAAGCGATTAAACGTTTATTCCCAGAAGTTAAACTTGGAATTGGTCCAGTTATTGAAGGTGGATTCTACTATGATATTGATGCACCAACACCAATTACAGCTGAAGACCTACCAGTAATCGAAAAAGAAATGAAAAAAATTATCGCTGAAAACCTTGAAGTAGAGCGCAAAAATGTTAGCCGTGCAGAAGCACAAACAATCTATGAAGAAGTTGGCGATGAATACAAATTAGAATTACTTGAAGCAATTCCAGCAGATGAGCAAGTATCTATTTACCACCAAGGTGAATTTTTCGATCTTTGCCGAGGCATCCACGTACCATCAACTGGCAAGCTGCGTGAGTTCAAACTTCTTTCATTAGCGGGTGCTTACTGGAGAGGTAACTCAGATAACAAAATGCTACAACGTGTTTATGGTACAGCATTCTTTAAAAAAGAAGAATTAAAACATCACCTTCAAATGCTTGAAGAAGCAAAAGAACGTGATCACCGTAAAATCGGGAAAGAATTAGAATTATTTACAACTTCTCAAAAGGTTGGTCAAGGATTACCACTATGGCTACCAAATGGTGCGACAATCCGTCGTGTTATTGAGCGTTATATCGTAGATAAAGAGTTATCACTTGGTTACAAGCATGTTTACACACCAGTACTTGGTTCGAAAGAGCTTTACCAAACTTCTGGTCACTGGGATCACTACCAAGATTCCATTTTCCCACCAATGGAAATGGACAATGAAACATTAATTATGCGTCCGATGAACTGTCCTCACCATATGATGGTGTACAAAAACAGCATGCATTCTTATCGTAACCTACCATTACGTATTGCAGAGCTTGGTACAATGCACCGTTACGAAATGTCAGGAGCTGTTTCAGGCTTACAACGTGTACGTGGGATGACTTTAAACGATGCACATATCTTCGTTCGTCCAGACCAAATTAAAGTGGAATTCCAAAAAGTAGTACAGTTAATTTTAGAAGTTTACAAAGACTTCGATTTAAATGATTACTCATTCCGTTTATCTTACCGTGATCCAGCAGATACTGAGAAATACTTCGATGATGATGCAATGTGGGAAAAGGCACAAAGCATGTTAAAAGAAGCAATGGATGAGCTTGGCTTAGATTACTTCGAGGCTGAAGGTGAGGCTGCATTCTACGGTCCTAAACTTGACGTACAAGTGAAAACTGCAATTGGTAAGGAAGAAACTTTATCAACAGTACAGCTTGACTTCTTATTACCAGAGCGCTTTGACCTAACTTACGTTGGAGAAGATGGTAAACCACATCGCCCAGTTGTTATTCACCGTGGTGTTGTATCAACAATGGAACGCTTTGTTGCCTTCTTAATTGAAGAATATAAAGGTGCATTCCCAACTTGGTTAGCACCAGTACAAGTTGAAGTTATCCCGGTTTCAAACGAAGCACACTTTGATTATGCAAAACAAATTGAAGAGCAATTAACTGCAGCGGGCTTACGTGTTGAAATGGATGACCGTGAAGAAAAATTAGGCTACAAAATCCGTGAAGCACAAATGAAAAAAATCCCGTATATGCTTGTCATCGGTGATAAAGAAGTTGAGGCTGGTGGCGTTAACGTACGTCGTTACGGCTCAAAAGATTCAGAAACAATTAGCTTCCAAGACTTCTTAGCTAACATTAAAGCAGAAATTACAAAATAATTTTTTTGCCAGCGAAATCTAGGACACTTCTATAGAAAAGCGGCGAGTTAGACGAGATTCCGCATGTGGCGGAGGAGGCGACTCGCTGCTTGTCCTCTGAAAGAGAGTAGAAATCGCTGACAAGCATATGCTTTAGTGAAGAGTTTTAACTTCTATCTTAAGTCTAGAAAATAAGTTTTTAGGTTATTTTATTAGAAATAATTTAAATAAACATTTGACAGCTTATGTAGTACATGTTAATATAGTTAAGGTTAATGAATACAAAGTTTGTGGTTGAAGTAGAGGCTGCCCGCTTCTCACCTGATACAACGCTTTTAGGCTGTGAACAGGTATGACACGTTGAATTGTTTTGCGCTGACTTGCGCATGCACATATAGCGGGCGGACATCTTCAAGTGTCCGTCCTTTTTTTATGGACATGACAAGAGGATGTACCGTTCAACCGGGCAAGGCTTTGCCCAAACCATGTATTCGCGACAACTACTTGGAGGTGGATTACTATTAGCAAAGACATGTATGTAAACGAAGGCATTCGCGCACGTGAACTTCGA
>Ga0213822_1000529_pt1 | contig 29020 bp, 23 predicted proteins | sample MC6MC0908MG_FD_179872 | JGI IMG/M metagenome (GOLD analysis project Ga0213822, IMG submission 179872) | Enriched soil aggregate microbial communities from Iowa State University, Ames, United States - MC6-MC0908-MG | ecosystem: Environmental > Terrestrial > Soil > Unclassified | place: USA: Iowa...
GCTCATCGGACGCCCCCAGGAAGCTCTGCTCTGCGCGAAAGCGAAGCGTCAGCGGCAAATGTTTTATCTGTGCGAAAGCGAAGCGACAGCAACAAAGCGTCCAGTCGGAACGGAAATCAACCACACGTTATGGTAATTACCAAATTTATAAAATATTCTCCTTTTCGGCTATCATAGAAAGGACGAGAAAGAAAAGGAGCATGTAAAAAGTGAACATTAGTAATTTTTCTATTAAAAAGCCTGTTTTTACAATCGTTACGATGTTATTGGTCATTATTTTAGGTGGCGTGTCATTATTAAAAATACCGATTACACTTATTCCAGAGTTAAGTCCACCAATAGGTGTCGTCGTTACCTCTTATCCTGGTGCAAGCCCTACAGAGGTTAATGAGAAAATAACGAAGCCATTAGAAACATCACTTTCAACCTTGCCAGGGATAAAAAAATTACAGTCTACCTCGCAAGAAGGATCCAATTTAATTATTCTCGAGTTTGATTGGGCAACCAATATTGAAGATGTTCAGCTCGATATATTACAACGAATCGATATGACCCCTTTACCAAATGATGCTGAGAAACCTAGTTTTTTAAAATTTGATCCATCACAATTTCCTATAATACAGCTTTCCCTACGTGCGGAAAATGACAATGTAGACGTGCGATTACTCGCAGAAGCCTTAGAAAAAGAACTTCGTCGAACAGCTGGTGTCGCAAGTGTAAATGTTTCCGGTAAGCTTATAGAAGAAGTTCAAATAACTTTAGATGAGTCGAAGCTAGTTGAGAAAGGAATAACCCAAGCGGATATTATTCAAATTATTCAATCGAATAATGTTTCTCTTCCTGGTGAACCAGTGTTAACAGCTGATGGGAAAATGTTAACTACTCGTATTGTTAGTACATTAAATTCGCCAGAAAGCATTGCTGATTTAATTATTTCAGTAAATCCAATAGATGGTAAAGCTTTAACGGTTGGAGAAGTAGCGACTGTTGAGCGCGTGGAGCAGAAATCCATAACTACAACAAGAGCAAATGAGCATCCTGCAGTTTTAATGTCTGTATTACAGGAATCGGGTGCAAATACGGCAGAAGTATCAAAGGCTTTTAAAGAAGCTTTAAATGACCTATTAACGAAGAAGGAATATGAAGGAATCGTTGCGGATGTGCTAGTGGATCAAGGTAATTATGTGGATTTAGCGATTAGCAATATTGGATCTTCTTTACTTTTAGGTGGGTTATTCGCAATGTTCGTGCTATTCGTCTTTCTGCGTAGTGTGAAAAGCCCTATTATCATTGGAATTGCGATTCCATATTCAGTTATTGTTACATTTGTTTTAATGTTTTTTGCAAATTTCTCGCTCAATATTATGACATTAGGAGCGTTAGCACTTGGCATCGGTATGCTTGTTGATAATGCGATCGTTGTTATTGAAAATATTGAACGACATTTAGGTCTTGGTAAGGATCCGATAGTAGCAGCTACGGAAGGGACAAAGGAAGTGGCACTTGCGATTACGGCTTCCACTCTCACAACTATTGCAGTATTCATTCCTGTCATGTTTATTGAAGGTTTAATAGGACAAATCTTTACAGAGTTTGCATTAACTATTTCATTTAGCCTAATTGCTTCTTTAGTCGTTGCGTTAACAGTTGTCCCAATGCTGGCAAGTCGTTTTTTGAAAATGACATCTACAAATATTTACGAAAAACATAATGAGTCACTTTTCTACAAGAGCTACAAATCATCGGTTATTTGGGTACTGCGTCACCGTATGCTTGTCCTTATCTCAGCCGTTGTTTGTTTTGGACTTGCGTTGTTTGGACTTACGAAAATTGGCACAGAGTTTTTACCGCCAACCGATGAAGGATTTACATCCATTAGTGTGAATCTTGAAAAAGGTGTAGCACAATCAGAAACAGAAAAAGTTGTGGCGAAAATTGAAGAACGCTTAAAACAGGAGAAAGATGTTGACGTATATGTTAGCTTTATCGGTGGTACACAGCAGACACAAGCGCGAGGACAGACAAGTGCAAACCAAGCAGAGCTATATGTAAAGCTTGTCCCTTTAGCAGATAGGGACCGTTCAATTTTCGAGTTTGTAGAAGAGGTTGAGCGAGATTTGCGTGCGGAGCTTGGCGAACAAGCTGAAATCGCCTTCAGTGTCTCAACGTCAACTGGCTCTTCACCGAATACATTAACGTTTAGGTTAACTGACTCTGATGAGCAACGACTTCATAGCTCTGTTGATAAAGTGCAGCAGGAGCTATTAAAAGTAAATGCCGTCACAAAAGTAACTACGGATTTAGATAACGTTGTAAAAGAAATTCAAGTAGAAGTAGACCGAGAAAAGGCGAAGGACTACGGATTTGTACCCACACAAATTGCTCAAACGGTCAATCAAATGACAAAGGGACAACTAACTACGCAAATAATTGCAGAGGATGGTGCAGTATTACCTGTCTATACAGGCTTTGGACAAGTGTTTAATGATAGTATCGAATCCTTAAAATCGATGCAGCTTCGTTCACCTGCTGGTTTATTTGTAAAACTAGAGGATATTGCGACTGTTTCTGTAAAGGAAGGGCCTGTATCGATTAGACGTTCTGATCAGGCTGCAGCTGTTGCATTTTTTGTCGATTATGAAACGGAGGAATCCTTAGGAGGTATTTCAGCTAAAGTGGATCGAGCATTGGAAAAAGCTGATTTACCATCCGAAACTCAAGTTGTCTTTAGTGGAGATCGTGAGCTTTATGATAGTGCGATTAAAGATATGCTTTTAGCAGTCGTACTAGCAATAGTGCTTGTGTATATCGTGATGGCTGCACAATTCGAATCATTCAAATATCCATTCGTTATCATGTTTACGGTACCGTTAATGGTTATAGGCGTCGTAATTGCGATGTTTATTACGAACACGCTAATTGGTGTGACATCTATTATAGGGATTTTAATATTAGTTGGAATTGTCGTGAATAATGGGATTGTACTTGTAGATTACATTAATCAACAAAAGGCCAGTGGAATGGCAACGTACGATGCGATTTTACTTGCTACACAGGATCGAATTCGACCAATTTTAATGACTGCATTAACAACAATTTTAGGATTATTGCCACTTGCTCTTGGCATTGGAGAAGGAACAGAGATGAATCAACCTATGGGGATTGCAGTAATCGGAGGACTTGTGACATCAACTTTGCTGACATTATATATTGTACCAATTGTTTACAGCTTAACTTCTACTGATAGAAGTTAAAGCCTCCGGCGGATGTCACGGAATAGGAAAGGAGTTCTTTGTGCAAGCACAAAGCCGATTCCGGACGCAATTATGCCGAGGCATAATTGATTGGATAAAGAAACTAGGAAGATGCGGTAAGTTCAGGGGGAATGAGAGATGGGAGTTCATTTTTTTACAGGTTTTCCAGGGTTTATTTCGGGTCAGTTAATACGCGAATTATTTCGAAAAAATCAATCTCAGGAAGTAATTGCAATTGCTTTAGCTGGTGAATTAATAAAGGCAAATATAGAAAAAGATAATATATTAGCGGAGTTTCCTAACGGTTCTATTCGTATTGTAGAGGGAGATATTACATTACCGAATCTTGGTCTAGAAAATCAAGTTGGACAGGAAATTGTATCTCAAATTGAGGTGCTTTGGCATTTAGCTGCAATTTATGATTTAGCAGTACCACGCGATATAGCGTGGAAGGTAAATGTGCATGGTACGAATATGGTCAATGAATTTGTTCGAACGCTTCCAAACTTAAGACGCTATATGTATTTTAGTACAGCGTATGTGGCAGGTGCACGTGAAGGCGTTTTACGTGAAAACGAACTAATTCGCCCTTCTGCATTTAAAAACTATTATGAGGAAACAAAATATGAAGCTGAGCAACTAGTAGAGGATTTAAAAGCAGAATTACCACTGACAATTATTCGACCTGGCATAGTCCGAGGCCATTCTGAAACAGGAGAGACAGTTAAATTCGATGGACCTTATTTCTTTTTAAATATGGTAGATAAATTAAAGTGTCTTCCATTTATTCCGTATATTGGTCAATCGCAATCAACGATCAATGTAGTTCCAGTAGATTATATTGTAAACGCCTCGACTTATTTAGTAGATGAAAAATGTGCTGAAGGGAAAACTTTGCATCTAACGGATCCAAATCCACATCCTATGCAGGAAGTATACCGGACGATGGTAAAATTATTAACTAACCGCTATCCTAAGGGACGATTACCGTTAACACTGGCAAGAGTATCTTTACAAGTGCCACTTATTCGGAAAAATCTAGGTGTTGAGCAAGAATCTTTAGATTATTTAACTTGGAATGCGAAGTTCGATACATCAGAAGCTGTTGCGATTTTGAAAAAGGGAGGTATTATATGTCCCGATTTTATACAGACTATGCCTAGGATGATTGATTTCTATTTAGCGCATAAAGAAGATAAAATTTATCAAATTGAGATAAAGTGAAACTTCACTCAATGAAACATTGATTCATAGTTGAACCTATAGGCATTTATGGCATCCTCATTTTCATATAAAGTGGGCGTTAAACTGTCCGTTAATGGGGATACAGTGAAACTAACGAATTAATGGAGAGAAACTTTGCCAGCCTTAAATGATAGTGCTATAATAAGTTTACAGAAGAAAATCCTTCGACGTTTTGTCAAAGGGGAGTAGCTAACTGATACGAGCGATGTATCTGGATTCACATTCGTCATGACATGGTTTTTACCATCGGGTGTGATAGGCGAATAACTCTATGCTAGGGTATTTAGTTACTAGTAATAGAGAGAAGTACTGATCATGAAGTGTCAGGTATTTATTTGCTTAGCGAGACCTTTGCCTTTTTAAAAGGGCAGAGGTCTTTTCTTTTGTACTCGAATAGTAAAAACTATTTTGAGTATACAGAGCTTTAGAGGGAGGCACTTGAATGGAATCAATTTTTTTACAATACGGTTGGGTGCTTATTGTACTTGTAGTATTAGAAGGGCTATTAGCAGCAGATAATGCGGTTGTAATGGCTGTGATGGTGAAGCATTTACCACAAGAGCAACAAAAAAAGGCGTTATTTTATGGATTATTCGGAGCGTTAATATTCCGATTCGCAGCACTCTTTGTTATCACAATATTAGTGAATTATTGGCAAATCCAAGCGTTGGGAGCAGCTTATTTATTATTTATGTCTGCCAAAAATATATATGATTTGCATTATAAAAAGGATTCAACAGAGGAGTCTAATGAAAAGGTTAAGAAAAAGGGCTCTGGTTTTTGGATGACAGTTCTTAAGGTGGAAGCTGCGGATATTGCATTTGCTATCGATTCTATGCTTGCTGCAGTTGCCATTGCTGTAACTTTACCTGAGGTAGGTCACTTTGAGGTTGGTGGCATCAACGGTGGTCAATTTATTGTCATGTTACTTGGTGGATTTATTGGAGTCATTATGATGCGATTTGCGGCACAATGGTTTGTAAAAATATTAAATGACTACCCATCACTTGAAACCGCTGCGTTTTTAATTGTAGGTTGGGTAGGTGTTAAGCTTGTTGTGCTAACTTTGTCACATGAGAAAGTGGGCATTTTACCTGTAGATTTCCCACATTCTACTGCATGGGAGTTAACTTTCTGGATTGTGTTATTAGCCATCGCACTAGGAGGTTATCTTGTAGGTATACGTCATAAAAATCAAGATAAATAATTAACTTATTTCAGCAAACAACATCCGCTGAAATAAAGGAACTCAGGCTAAGAACCTCACATCCTGTGAAAACGCCTGAGTGACCAACATCGTTTTGGCCTAAAGCCTCCGGCGGATGTCACGGAATAGTCGTAAGAGGGATAGTCGTATCTATTCCTCTTTATTTTTTTATGTATTTTTCCTATACTAATATCTATCGGGTTTAGCATTATGTGAGAAGGAGTTGTTAAAGTGCCCTGGGAAAAACCATCAAATAGACTTGTAACGCCTTTTCAGGTACTTGTTTCTTATTATTTTATAGCTATAGCGATTTCCTTTCTGTTACTACGGCTACCAGGCGTACATCAAGAAGGTGTGGAAGTTTCATTATTAGATAGCTTGTTTACTGCAGTAAGTGCAGTTAGTGTAACAGGTTTAACAACAATCAATATTTCTGAGAGTTATACAACATTTGGGTTAGTGATGGTCCTTGTTATTTTACAGCTTGGGGCAATTGGCATTATGTCACTTGGTACCTTTGTTTGGTTACTTGTTGGGAAAAAAATTGGTATGCGCGAGCGTCAATTAATAATGATTGACCATAACCAATACAATTTGTCAGGGGTTGTTCAATTAATTCGAGAAATATTGAAAATCTTAATTGGCATTGAAGTAGTGGGGGCGGTTATTTTAACTTTGCACTTTACCAATTATTTTGATACTTGGGAAGAAGCCTTGATTCATGGTGTCTTTGCCTCCATTTCAGCAACTACAAATGGTGGTTTTGATATTACAGGGATGAGTTTACTACCGTTTCATAACGATTACTTTGTTCAACTGGTAACGATGGTGCTCATTGTGCTTGGTGCTATAGGATTCCCTGTGCTGATAGAAGTGAAAACTTTTTTACTCCATCGCCATGAGAATTTTCGATTTAGTTTATTTACTAAAATAACAACCTCTACATATGCCATTCTATTTGTGGTAGGGGCTGTCGTTATTTTTTTGCTTGAATCATTCCATTCCTTTAAGGGAATGCCTTGGCATGAGGCGCTGTTTTCAGCGATGTTCCATTCTGTTTCAACGCGATCAGCTGGACTTACGACGTATGATGTAACAACTTTCAGTGAAGCGACAGATATTTTTATGAGCTTTTTAATGTTTATTGGTTCGTCACCAAGTTCAGTTGGTGGTGGGATACGAACAACAACGTTTGCGATGGCCATTCTATTCTTAATTACTTTTTCACGAGGAAAAGAGGATATTCAAGTATTCGGACGTGAAATACATTTAATTGATGTATTCCGCTCGTTTGTTGTCATTTTATTGGCATTCTTTATGGTATTAGTCGCAACAATTATTTTACTCATTACGGAGCCAAACGCGACTCTCATTCAAATAATTTTCGAAATTACGTCAGCATTCGGAACCTGTGGGATGTCTTTAGGAATCACTTCCGATTTATCAGTAATTGGTAAAATTATTATTATGATTTTAATGTTTGTTGGTCGTGTCGGTTTAATCTCCTTCCTGTACACTCTCGGTGGTGGCGGTAGAGGCAAAAAATCTAGCTATCACTATCCTAAAGAGCGTGTAATAATTGGTTAAGTAACTGACACATCTCAAAAAGCCCAGGCTCAAAATTAATTGATTGAGTACCTGGGCTTCGTAATTTTTAGTTAGATGAATTTTTATAGAGTAATTCCTTTTTAATCTAACTCTTTGTGAGGCATTGTTATTCGGAATTGGTAAATCTCTTTATAGTTTGCAAGTTCGAAAGACGCTAAAGTTTATTGAAATACCATAAATGAAACTAAGGATTTTAAAGGTTATCTTAGTAGAAAATCTATTTATAAAAAGTGACTTAGATTGCTTAATTGAAAAAAATAGCTATTGTCATACAATTGTCAAAAAATTTTAAATTGTTTTTTCCTGAGTATAATGACTAAATAATGGGTATTATATACAAGGTTCCTACATTGGTGTACTGAGAATTTAGTTCTAAACTTTTTTAGGATAATTGTAATGCCTTCTTACACATCTGGTGACCATAAGAATGTATGGCTTTTCTTGAAAATGAGGGCATTAAAAAAGTAATTGTTAAGTTTCATTTTTAGGTTACTGAGAAATTTAAGAATTTTTTATGAATGCAAAACGCTAGTCCAACTATTTATTAATGGACTAGCGTTTCTTATTATATAGAGTGGATTGACGCAAAGTATGGTGCTTGACCGTGACGGAAGTAAGTTAAGAGATAACCATTTTTTTGTACAATTTTGCCATTTGAGAAATTTTGGTAATCGACGTGATGAGGAATAATGAGCGTATGTTTAAACAACTCTTTTTCAGATAGATTGAAGCTGGCGAATTCCTCACCTGCAATTGCAGGGTTTTCACGTAAAGCATTATAAAGTGCTTTTTGTTGCTCCTCTGTAGGGCGCTCTTTCCACCATAATTTACGTGGTTGGAACTGCTGAGCCGTTAAATAGTCTAGTTGCATTAGGCTTTGAATGATAGTTAAATCGGCACCTTCTACAGTTTCTAAAAACATTAATAAACGACGGAATAAATCCTCGAGCTGATGACCGATACGCGACCAACCTTTTGTTTCCCAATAAGTACCGAAATTTTGGAAGAAATCAAATGGTGTTTCAAACACTTCAGTTACTAAGTATTCAATCGTATGATCCATACGGTGATCGTTCCAATATTTCTCAAGTACATCCTCTGCATGTTTAATGCGTACTATATCATCAAATGTTAAGACATTGTTTGAGAAAATCTCGTAAGGAGATTGGTCCACATACGTATAGCCGAATTTTTCAGCCTCTAGACGAAGGCCTGTACCACGCAGAAGTTTTAGGAATCCAAGCTGTAATTCCTCTGGTCGCATTGCGAAAACATCATTAAAGGTTTGACGGAAGCTTGCGTAATCTTCCTCTGGTAAACCAGCGATTAAATCTAAATGCTGATCAATCTTTCCACCATCTTTGACCATCGTCACTGTACGCGTAAGTTTTTCAAAGTTTTGACGGCGCTGTACAAGAGTATTTGTTAAATCATTCGTGGACTGAACACCTATTTCAAAACGGAAAAGACCTTTTGGTGCGTTATCATTTAAAAACTGGATAACCTCAGGACGCATAATGTCTGCGGTAATTTCAAATTGGAATACAACCCCTGGCTTATGTTCATCGATTAAAAACTGGAACATTTCCATAGCATAGCTGCGACTTATATTAAATGTACGGTCAACAAACTTAATAGTACGCGCACCATTGTCCATCAAGAATCGAATATCTTCTTTTATTTTTTCTCGGTTGAAATAACGAACGCCTACTTCAATAGAAGATAAACAAAATTGACAGCTAAATGGACAGCCCCGACTTGTTTCAATATATTGAATTCGTTTACTTAGATGAGGGAGATCCTCCTCAAAACGAAATGGACTTGGCAACTCACGCAAATCTATTTTTGGCGCCTGTGCGTGAATCCGTACTTTACCATCCTCTAAGTAGCAAATCCCTGGAACATCCTCCAATGGAATTTCTCCATGTAAATAGCGTAGTAATTGTTTAAAGGAAGTTTCTCCTTCGCCCATAACAATGAAATCAACCTCTTCAATTCTGCGTAACCAGTGGTGGGAATCGTAAGAAACTTCAGGACCCCCGAGCAAAATTTTAACATTTGGGCAGACAGTTTTTAACATTTTGATAACGTGAATGGTTTCTTCGATATTCCAAATATAGCAACTAAATCCTACAATATCAGGTTTTTTTTGAAACAAATCTGATACAATATTAAAAGCAGGATCTTTAATTGTATATTCTGAAATGACTGGATTAAACTCTGGTAAAGCAGCACCTTTTAAATAACGCAAAGCTAAATTTGTGTGAATATACTTTGCGTTTAACGTAGTTAAAATAGTATTCATGCAATAATCTTCCCTTCAATTTCTTATTGTAACAGTCAAGTAGCCGTCATACAATATAATTCTTTTTACCTATTTATTTTGTGAACAGTTCGTGAAATAATTTTAAATACTTAAATTTACTAAATTTTGTAATAATAGAATCGTGCAGTCATAAAGTATAGTAAAGGCTCAAAATTCGATTAAGAGGTTTTTTACTCTTTTGAAAGGTTCGGTGAGAAAGTTGAAGCAAAATGATATTAATCAATGTTTTGGAAATCTTATGAAAAGTACTTCGTCACCAACACTTATTCTTAATAAAGCAGGAAAAATTTTGAACATGAATGAGGCTGCTATTAAACTTTTTAACCTCAATTCAACATATATTGGCTACTTAGTTATGGACGAGCCATCAAATTTAAATTGGGCGAAGTTCATCAAACAATTACAAAGTGATTTGAGATCAGAAGAAATCTTCAATATTCAAACAGCTAGTAATGGATACGAAATGATGTCCTTCAAATGTTTTTATGATCCGAACACAGAAGAAATTGTTGCGCAAATTTCAACGTTAAATAATGACATAGCTCATGAATTGTATGTTAGCCAAGAGCAAGAAAGATCACAATTTTTCAATGCTTATGATTACTTACCATATGCTGTTATTGTAAGTGACGCTAGCGGTATAATTCTTGGGCTAAATAAGTATGCTGAAATGTATTTAAAAATAGAAAAATCACAGCTTCTTCATAAGGCACATCAACACATATTTGATGCATTTACGTTGAATAATGGTCAAATTACAACATACCTTTCTAAACTGATGGGTGAAAAACATGCAAGCATTCATGTAGTTGATGAAACTCAAGTTAGCAGAACTTGCTATTATGAAATATCGAGTATTTTTGATGAATATAACAATATTATTGTCACAGTCATTATTGATGAAACAGAAAAGAAACAACTTCAACATAAAGTTGAGCATCAGCAGGCTTTAAATGTTGTCGGACAAATGGCCGCGAGTATTGCCCATGAGATTCGTAATCCATTAACTTCTTTAAAGGGCTTTACCGAATTATTAAAGCTAAAAGCTGATGAAGAGTCTCGCATGTATTTATCTGTTATCGATAGTGAACTCCAAAGGATGGAGCAAATTTTATCTGAGCTTTTAGTATTGTCCAAGCCTACCAGTATGAAGGTGGAATTATTAGAGATAGACAGCATTGTGAAGCAAGTGATTGAGTTTATGCTACCAGATGCGCTTATGAAAAATATTATGATTCAATATATCTCTCCTTCTAGCCAAGTGTATATTGGAGGCAATGAGAATCGCTTAAAGCAAGTATTCATGAATCTTATTAAAAATGCGATGGAGTCCATGAATAATGGTGGAACGATCACAGTAGAAATGAATGTTATTGACTGTGCGATTGTAGAACTAATGGTTAAAGACGAAGGTGCCGGTATGGATAGCACTACCCTTCAAAACTTATTCCAACCTTTTTACACGACGAAATCAACAGGGACAGGACTAGGCCTTGCTTTCGTGAAAAAGGTGATTGAAGAGCATGAAGGTGTAATAGGTGTGAATAGCGAATTACAGAAGGGGACATGCTTCCACTTACAATTCCCAATTTACACATTCAACCAGATAGATAAAATGGATGTATCCACGAAAGATTCTGCTTATTTAGTAACATAAAAGGAGTCATACTGGTTGCATAAATCACCATGATTTGGCACAAAATTAAATATTGCTTTTGACAATGCTTTTCTAAAATCGCTATAATGGCTGTATAGAGAGCGAATTGAGAGGAAAAGGATATGACGTCAGAAGATTTAAAGCAATCTTTAAAACTATATATTGTATTGTCACGTGCGCATAAAGCAATTAATGAAACGACACATCAATTTTTTCAAGAGAATGGATTAAACCCAACTGAATTTGCTGTATTAGAGCTTCTTTATCATAAAGGAAGACAGCCATTACAGCAAATTGGCAATAAAATTTTGCTAGCTAGTGGGTCTATTACGTATGTCATTGACAAGCTTGAAAAAAGAGGATATTTATTACGTGTCTCCTGCCCATCAGATCGCCGTGTTACCTATGCGGAAATTACAGATAAAGGTGAAGAATTCATGGGAGAACTATTTCCTGAACATGAACGTCAATTACATGAATTGATGAGTGTGCTGTCGCTTGAAGAAAAAGACCAAGCTATTACTTTATTAAAAAAATTAGGGCTATCTATAAAGGATCTGTCTTATTAAAAAGAGTTGTCTCAATGCATTTGAGGCAACTTTTTTTAATGTAAGAACCTCCCATTTTGATGTTCTATCCGTCACCTTTGTTTCTATTAGCACAATGCAAGCTTTTAAAACATAAAAAGACTGTAGAGCAAACAAGTTTGTCTACAGTCTTTTTGAAAATTATTTTTTAGAAATAGTTGACGCCATTTTAAGCATAGCATCTGTTAAATCTAGTTCGTCGTTATCGTGAATCGTTAGTTTTGTAATTAAACCGTCTTTTTCAAAAACAACGCCGACTACTTTTTCGGTATCAAAATCTACAACATAACCCTCAACGCTTTTAACATCTTTAAATGCAGCTAGTTCCTCAGAAGATAAGGCTACTGGTGCACCAACAGCATTCATATGATCTTGCATAGATGTCTTTGCATCATCATAACTTGATTGTGATGCATCAACTGTTTCGATACGCATAAATACTTCTGAATTTTCATTAGAAACTAACATGTCTTTACCTGGTTCTTCTGGAGAAAGTGTAAATCCAGGTAGCTGTTGCATTTTATAGCCTTGATCAACACTTTTAGATTCTGTTGCATTTTCAGTTTTGTCTTCGCCTTTTTGTTTGTATTTAACTTCTTGTTCTGTCTTAGCTGAAGTGTCTGTGTTGTCTTTATTTGTTTCGTTTGATGCAGGCGTTTCTTGCGATTCATCTACAGCCTTATCCTCAGTTGCTGGTTGTTGTTGTTGTTGTTGTTCAGTCGGTGTATTTGATGGCTCATTTTTTTGAGTATCAGATTCCTCTGTTTTATCAGAAGTACATCCTGCGACTAAAACGGCTGTTAGAAGTAATGCAGATAGAGAAAAAAACATTTTTTGCATGAAAAGCCCTCCTTTTCTTAATTAAACGTTGGTAAAGATAAAATGTTTCCAAAATTTAATGTTATCATGGTAAAGGTAACACTAAAAATAATAATAGTACAAAAACTACATGGGTTACAATAATTAGTGGCATACTTTTACGCCATTCATATAAAAAGCCCCAAATAAGGCCAGTTATAAGTGCAGCGATTACACCAAGTATAAAACCACTTAGTGCAATAGAGATGGCGCATAAAACCGCTGTTACAATAACAGCGAAAGTAGGGCGCATAAAGCGTTTCAACTGTTGTTGAATATAGCCTCGCCAAAATAGCTCTTCACCGATAGCTATAATGAACACCAGTAAAATATAGTGCCAAATATTGTGTGGTCCATAGTTTCTTAAGAAATTTTGTACTGTTTGTACTAAAGAATCATTAATGAATGGTGCAAGCCAATAGCCAAAGCGTATAATACCGTATGTTATTGTACCGTATCCAATACCGAAGAGTAAAAATTGCCAGGTAGGTAACTGATCTTCGATTTCACCAGCCATAAGTGCAATTGCAATACATACAAGCAAAGTAAATGAATATAGGTACCAAAATACAGCTTGGTTAGCAAAGGTAAAAGCTAGCATGCCATAAACGAATAATAAAGAAAGGAGAAATATTATTGTTTGTTTCGAATTTGTAAGCATAATTAAACCTCCATACTTTAATTTTAACAAAAAAAAAGTCCCATATCATCTATAAAGACAAATAGGGACTATTCAGACTATTAAGCTTCATTTGTATATAAAATTTTGTAACGTTTATGGTTGACGACCGTTTTCTCTTCAATTTCAAGGGAATCAAAATTCTCCATATATGTTAAATCAACAATCACCGAATTTTCATTTACTTTTTCGACTATACCTTGTAAGCCATCTTTAAACTCGATAATATTTCCAACCTCAGCTATTTTCACAGACAGTCAGCTCCTTCATCGACTAATAATATACAGTTTGCATGAAAAAAAGGGAAACGTAAAGCCTTTTTTGAATAATTCATAATTTATTACACAAAATGATAAAAGAAAGGGATAGAATACATGGAAAAATACGAAAATATGATTAAACAATTACAAAACGGGGAAATAAGCAGTATAGAAATAGAAAAGGAACAATTTTATGAGTTTCGAGAAGTGCTTGTAAAACATCCTTTATTTAAACATATTAGAGGTGAGGCCAAACAAAATGGACGAGTTATTTACACGTATCAGGAAATTCCTAGAAGTTAATTTGTCGAACATTGTCGTAAGTTAATGCTGTAAGAAATGAAATATAAATGTATAATAATGGTATGATTATTTGTGTGTGGAGGGTTGTATGAATGGTCAATCTACTCTTGAAACAAATGGAACAAACTCGTGAGATGATGATTCGCTCAGGTGTAGAAAACGGGTTGCAAAATGCGAAAACCATTCAACTGAGTCGCAGATTAGATCAGTTAATGAATACTTATTATAGACAGACAACATTTGAAGAAGAAGAAAATCAAAAAGGTTGAAAGAATGTTCCGATATTCAGAGTATAAACTTTTAAATAAATGTTTAAAAAGTATTCTATGGGGGGATACTTAATTTGAACACAGCAACATTCTCATTTCCCCCTTTAGAGCAGTGATACCCCATCAACTGCTCTTTTTTTTATCTTCATTCTATTGAAGGAAGATAAAGCCTCCGGACGCAATTACGCCAAGGCGGAATTGCTTTACTCGTATATATGTAGCACATAAGGTTTTTAGTACAAGTTAATAAGAGAAGTTTGAATTATCGCACTTATTCAACTACACTAAAGATAAAATAAGAGCTAATGATTGGTTAATTAACTATTTCAGCAGGTGTCCAAACATCCGCAGAAAAGAGGAACTCAGGCTAAGAACTTCACATCCTGTGAAAACGCCTGAGTGACCAGCATCGTGCTGGCCTAAAGCCTCTGGCGGCTGTCAATGGTACAAAGAATCCATCAATAGCTTTTACAACACAAAGGAGTATTTTACATATGGAAAAAGAGCGAATTGCATTTATCGGCACAGGTGTTATGGGCGCTAGCATCATCAAGCATTTATTAGAAAATGGTCATGAGGTAAGCGTTTATACACGTACAAAGGAGAAAGCAGAGCCACTTATGGCACTAGGTGCAGCTTGGGCAAGTTCACCAGCAGAAGCATTTAAAAATAAGGAAATAGCCTTTACAATGGTTGGATACCCTGCAGATGTAGAGGAGGTTTATTTTGGAGATAACGGATTATTTCAAACGGCTGAATCTGGCAATACTGTTATTGATATGACTACTTCAGAGCCAACATTGGCAAAGAAAATTTCTGAACATGCCCAAAGACTTGGAGTAGAAGCGTTAGATGCACCTGTTTCTGGTGGAGATATTGGTGCTCAAAATGGTACATTATCAATTATGGTGGGAGGCAGTCGAGCTACATTCAATAAAGTCCTACCCGTCATGAATCATTTCGGTGAAAATATTGTTTATCAAGGTGAAGCTGGTGCAGGACAGCATGCTAAAATGTGTAATCAGATCGTTATTGCTTCAGGTATGATTGGTGTATGCGAGTCACTGGCTTACGGTTTAAAGGCAGGGCTCGATTTATCAACGGTATTGCAATCTATTTCTTCAGGTGCAGCAGGTTCTTGGTCTTTAAGTAATTTAGCACCCCGTATGATTAAAAATGATTATGCACCGGGTTTTTATATTAAGCATTTTGTGAAAGACATGAAAATTGCTTTAGATGAATCTACAAAAATGGGGATTACATTACCAGGTTTAGCACTTGCTTATGAAATGTATGAAAAGCTTATTGAAGAGGGCTATGGTGAAAATGGTACACAGGCACTTTTAAAGGCTTATAAATAAATAGTAAAAGTTGCTTCACATGACAGAAAACTGAAAAAGAATTTAAGGGAACCTGAAGTATCATCTGGAAGGATTGATACTTCGGGTTTTCATATATCTTCATTCAGTAGAGGACTCCCACCGCGCTTTCGCGCAAAAAACATCTGTCGCTGACGCTTCGCTTTCGCGCAAAAAACATTTACCGCTTTCGCTTCGCTTTCGCGCAAAAAACATCTGTTGGCCTAAAGCTTTCGGACGCAATTACGCCAATGTGAAATTGATCTAGCTGCCCACTACCACACAGAAAATAGCAAGTTGCGGAAGCATTACTCTTTAGCAAAAAGTTTGGCATCTAAAGAAAAGCTAGATGCCCCTGCAAGTGCAAAGTATAGAGCCATTGCAGCTAAAGCCAAATCTAGTTCATATCCGGCTAAGCCATTTGCGCCAATAAAGCCAACGCTAAGCTTCGCTGTAAAAATGGCAACAATCATTGTCACGGCCAATAAAGCTCCAAAAAGTCTTGTACCTATGCCTAAAATAATTGCTATTCCTCCAACTAGTTCGATAATAGCAACAATATAAGCCATAAAGCCTGGAATACCAATAGCGTTAAAAAAATCAGCTGTATAGCTTATACCACCTTGAAACTTTTGAAAACCATGAACGGCAAAGGTAAAGCCAAGAACGACACGTAAAATAGTTGAACCAATATTTTGCATAATTAATAACTCCTTTTGTTTTTTAACTTACATTTCGTAACTTAGTTTATTTTTAAAAACAACTTTTGTCAAGTAACTAAATTTTATTTATAAAACTGTTTTTTCGAAAAAATGATATACTCTTAAATAAGAATGAAATACTATGGAGGCAGGTAAATTGGAGCAAAAAAATATTTGTCCACGATTTGAAAAGGCGTTAAAAATATTAAATCATCGTTGGAATACCTTGCTTATTTATCAGTTATTGGAAGGTCCTCAACGATACTCAACAATTAAAAATCAATTGGGGATTAGCAGTCGTGTGTTAACGGAAAGATTAAAAGAATTAGAGAGTGAGCATATTGTGGCACGTACAGTTATTCCATCAACGCCAGTCGTGATTGAGTACGAGCTGACAGAAAAAGGACATGCACTGACACCAGTCCTTAAAGCAATTGAACAATGGTCTTCCGTGTGGGTGAATACGGAAGAATAGCACGATGGATATCCAAGCGAGGGGGCTTGGATATTTTTTATGATGTCTAAAGTCACTAAGTTCCATAGTCATCATTTAATGAGTATTCATATAAATCTTTTGTAGTTTACAAAAGGGGAGAAGAATCGTTCATTTTAAAGTGTTAGTCAAGTGGAATTGCGTGTATATTGTAAATAACATTAATTTTCCTTAAATATCGGGTCTTTTTTAATGCAGGAAGAAATTAATTTAATATTATAGAGGATGGGGAGGAGGGTTTTATGAAAAAAAGTTCTGCAATAGATGTACAGCATCGTAGTCAGTTAGCTCTTTATTTATCACTGCCAATTATATCGTGGGCATTTTATGATTTTGCGAATACAATATTTTCTTCAAATATTAATACGATATTTTTCCCATTTTATATGGATGAGGTTTTAGGAAAGAATGAGGTCATGCAGCAGGTGGCGAGCACTTTTATCTCGTATGCAAATGCCATTGCAAGTTTTTTACTGGTCGTTTTTTCTCCACTTTTTGGTGTATGGATTGATAATACAGGCTATAAAAAGAAATTTATCGTTTGGTTTGCTTCTATATCAATAGTTTTTACCTTTCTTATGGGTGTTTTTGCGAATCTACAGACGTCAACGAATTATTCAGGTGTCCCACTTAGTTTATTTTTAGTTGTCGCTAGTTTTGTCATTGCGAAATTTTTCTTTAATTCAAGTCTCGTATTCTATGATTCGATGATGGGAGATTTAGGGACAAAAGAGGAAATGCCACTTATTTCAGGCTATGGAGTAGCAATTGGTTATTTAGGCACACTCTTTGGGCTACTTGTTTATTTGTATGTAGGAAACAGTGATTTTCATCGAGCTTTTATTCCAACTGCTATTTTATATTTATTATTTTCATTGCCATTATTTTTTATTAATAAAGATTATCCAATTCCAAAGGCTCAACGTAAATCTACTAAGTTTCTAGATGGCTATAAAGAAATCATTCAAACCTTTAAGGATATGAAGCAGTATAAAGCGATTTTCACCTTTATGATTGCTTATTTCTTTTTAAATGATGCTATTGCAACAACGATTGCAATGATGGCTGTATATGCTACAACGATTGTAGGCTTTACTTCAGGTCAGTTTATCGTTCTGTATTTAGTGTCTACTGTATCAACAATTATTGGCTCGATTGTGTTTGGCTATATTACAAAAACAGTCGGAGCTAAACGTGCGATTACGATGGTAGCACTTTTAATGATTATCGCATTGGTATTTGCTGTCTTTGCTACAGAGCAATGGATGTTCTGGATTGCTGGTAGTATATTTGGTATATCATTAGGATCCATGTGGGTAACATCGAGAACATATATTATTGAGTTGTCTCCTGAAGAAAAACGTGGCCAATTTTTTGGTATGTTTGCATTTTCGGGTAAAGTATCATCCATTATTGGGCCAGCAGTTTATGGAACGGTTACATTATGGATGAAGGATTACGGAACGCTAGCAAGTCGTGTTGCGTTATCGACATTAATAGTGATGACGGTAATTGGTCTATTGATACATCTAAAAGTTCATGATAAAAATGGTAATAGCAAGTAGGAGAAATGTATTGCCTATGATACAATTGAATTATAAATAGAAGATGAAAAGAAAGGAGCGGGGTTGCTTTGGAACATAAAGGTATATTATTAGAAAGTGGCACAAATGAGCTAGAAATTGTTGAATTTGAAGTAGCTAACAATAAATTCGGGATTAACGTTATTAAAGTGAAAGAAATTATTCAACCGATTCCAGTAACATTTATTCCACACGCGCACCCGCATGTAGAAGGGATTATTCAATTACGAGGTGAAGTTTTACCAGTAGTTGATATGCTTCGAGTATTAGGCATACAAAGTACGGAGCGTAATCCTCAACAAAAATATATTGTAGCTGAGTTTAATAAACAGCGGGTAGTCTTCCATGTCGATAACGTTACACAGATTCATCGTATTTCATGGGATCAAATCGAGAAACCTTCTGATATGTATCAAGGAGGAACATCACAAGTAATTGGTGTTATTAAGCAAAATGAGCAAATGATTTTATTGCTAGATTTCGAAAGAATTATGGTAGACATTAATCCAGATTCAGGTATTAGTGTAGAAGCTGTTAAAAAGCTTGGGAAACGTGAGCGCTCTGAAAAACGAATTTTAATTGCTGAAGATTCACCATTATTACGTAAGCTATTATTCGATACTATGAATGAAGCAGGTTACGAGAATGTAGAATTCTTTGAAAACGGTCGTGATGCTTATGAGTACTTAGAATCGATCACTAAAGCTGGTAGCGATGTATCCGAGCATATTCAATTAGTCGTGACGGACATTGAAATGCCACAAATGGATGGGCATCATTTAACGCGAAAAATCAAGGAGCATCCAGATCTCCAAAAGCTTCCTGTCATTATTTTCTCAAGCTTAATTACAGATGATCTTCGCCATAAAGGCGACCAAGTAGGTGCAGAAGATCAAATTAGTAAGCCAGAAATTGCAGAGCTAATTTTACGAGTAGACCAGCTTATCCTATAAAAAGTCGGGCTCGTGAATAGATAAAGTTAGAAAAGGTACTTCACAATAATAATAATGGGTATCCTGAAAGTATATTAATAATTTTAAGAAAGTCGGATGCCTATTGTAGGTCCGACTTTTTTTTGTATAGATATTGGTGCTAAGCGTAAAATAAAGGGTATCTAAATAATTTAACATGGAATGAATACTCCGACTCTCCTGCAGAAAAACTGGCTAGCCAAGGATCTACATCATTTGTGTCCCAAACCGATGAGGCTTGGCAGTCAGTCGGTGGAAGGGATGGATAGTCACCGGAATGTTTGGGGGATCTAAATATTGTACTTCGCCTCAACATTTGATGTAGAACCAATAATAATATGCATGTACATGTTAAGGAAGTGATTATTTGAACGAATTAAAAACAGCTATCATTGATATTGGCTCAAATACCATTCGATTAGTATTGTATCAATACGATAAAGAAGAGGGACTTCGTGAGATTGGAAATATTAAAACAGTTGCACGTTTACGTACATATTTACAGCCCTCCGGTGAAATGTCTGAAGAAGGAATACAAGTATTAACAGAAACATTAATGACTTTTAAAGCAATGCTTGATGATTTTGAAGTAACTGATGTGAAAGCGGCTGCAACAGCTGCAATCCGTCAGGCAACAAATAGAGCAGAAATTATTACCTTAATGAAGGAACGGACAGGCATTCAAATAGAGCTTTTAACTGAAGAAGAAGAAGCATATTATGGCTTTGTTGCTGTGGCACATTCAAGCGGTACAAAGTCTGCTGTAACGATTGATATCGGTGGTGGTAGTACCGAAATAACGCTTTTTAAAAATAAGGAACTACAGGAATCTCACAGTTTTCCTTTTGGTACAGTTTCTTTAAAGCAACGATTTGTAAAGGGCGATATTATCAATGGCAGTGAAAAAAAAGAACTCATTGCATTTATAAAAGAGCAGTTTAAATCACTTCCTTGGATTCAGGATATTGGCTTACCAATTATCGCTATTGGTGGTAGTGCCCGAAATGTTGCTCAAATTCATCAACAAAAGCTTGCATATCCAATCGCAAGTGTACATGGTTACGAAATGACTAAGGAAAATTTAGAGGAGCTCAGTGTATTTTTAGGTAATTTAAGCTTTAATGAATTGAAACAGTTAGATGGGCTTTCGGCGGATCGTGCCGATATCATTGTCCCTGCATTAGAGGTTTTCAGTGTATTAATGGAGGTTGTTGGCAGTGAGTCGTTCCAGATAACAAAGAACGGATTACGTGAGGGACTTATTATACAGCGAATTTTGCAAACAGATGAAAGTGCATTTGATAAGTACAATGTGTTTGAGGGAAACGCTAGAAGATTGGCTCGTCAGTATGGTAGAACTGAAGATGAAGTGGACTATTTGATGAATTTAACGGATCAATTGTACCGTGAATGTTGCCATCTTGGCTATTCACAATATAATCAAAAAGATTTGGAATTATTAACGAGAGCGTCGAAAGTTTTTAATATTGGAGAGTATATTGAGTTAAGTTCTGCAAGCCAGCATACCTTTTATTTAATTGCAAACCAATCTATTGATGGGCTAAATCATAAGGAGCGTGTGAAATTAGCACTGTTAGCCTCGTATAAAAATAAAGATTATTATCAACGATTTGCTGCTCCGTTTACAGAATGGATGAGTCGTGAGGAGTATCGTAAAATAAGAGACTTTGGCGCACTTTTAAAATTTGTCTATGCGTTAAATGTATCCAAAAGAAAGATTGTACATGCCATTGAGATACAGACAGAAGAGGATTATGTGCAGCTTAGCATTTACGTAAAAAATAACGCTGCTGCTGAAAAATATCAAGCAAACCGACATAAAAAACATCTAGAACGTGCACTAAAGATTCCTATAAAAATAAACTTTATTGAAGAAGGGTTGAATAATAATGACAACTGAAGTTACTAACAACCAGTTAAAAAAAGAGGAATTAACAGAAATACAAGGCCGATTACTAGAGGAAATTGCTAAGCCGCAATACTATAATAATCGTGAATTAAGCTGGCTAGCCTTTAATGAACGGGTTTTAGAGGAAGCGGAGGATGTCAATAATCCTCTGTTAGAACGTCTGAAATTTTTAGCAATATTTAGTTCGAATTTAGATGAGTTTTTCATGGTGCGTGTGGCAGGTCTACAGGATCAAGTACGCGCAGGATTCCATAAACCTGAAAACAAGTCGGGCTTAACACCAAAAGAGCAATTAGCGAAAATTGCAGAGCGAACTCAGGCATTAGTACGCCGACAAACTGAAGTATACAGACATTTAATATATGATTTATTGCCACAACATAATGTACATATTGCTGACATCAAAGACTTAAATAGTAAACAAAAAGCATTTGTCAATGAAATGTTTGCAGAAACCATCTTCCCTGTTTTAACACCCGTAGCTGTAGATGCTTATCGTCCTTTCCCAACTTTGTTTGGTAAAACATTAAATTTACTTGTTTTATTAGAGCAAGATGAAACAGATTTAGAGAATCGTGAAAAGGTGGCCATTGTCCAAGTACCATCTGTTTTAGATCGTTACATTAAAGTACCATCAGCGGACGGAGAGACCGTGATCGTCTTATTAGAAGACGTGATTGTAGCGCATATAGAAAAGCTCTTTTATGGTTACAGTGTTAAGTCAGCACAGGCTTTCCGTTTAACACGTAATGCTGATTTAACAATTCACGAGGAAGGCGCAAGGGATTTACTTGTAGAAATCGAAAAAGAGCTGAAAAAACGTAAATGGGGAGTAGGCAGTCGTCTAGAAGTTCGTGAGGGTGAGATGAGCGAGGAAGTACTTAAATACTTACTAGATGAATTTGAAATTGAAGAAACGGATGTCTTTCATATAGATGGACCGTTAGATTTAACATTTATGTTCTCGTTTGTAAAAGGCATATCTGTTGGTCGAGAACATTTAGAATATGAAAGCTTTATTCCACAGCCACCTTTAGATTTGCAATCGGATGAAAATATTTTTGAAAAAGCTCTGCAACAAGATATATTTTTCCATCACCCATATGAGTCGTTTGTTCCAATCGTAGATTTTATCTCCGAAGCAGCCGTTAATCCGAACGTTTTAGCTATTAAACAAACATTATATCGAGTAAGTGGCAATTCACCAATTATACAAGCATTAAAGTTCGCAGCGGAAAATGGTAAACAGGTAACGGTTTTAGTTGAATTGAAAGCACGTTTTGATGAAGAAAATAATGTGCATTGGGCAAAGCAACTAGAGCAAGCTGGCTGCCTTGTTATTTACGGTATGAATAATTTAAAAACACACTCGAAAATAACGCTTGTTGTAAGTCGTCGAAATGGAAAAATTGAGCGTTTTGTACATCTTGGAACAGGAAATTATAATGATGCCACTGCGAAAATTTATACAGATATGGGGATCATAACGACAGATAAGGAATTTGGCATTGATGCCACTAACTTCTTTAACTATTTAAGCGGTTATACGGAGAAACCAACATTTAATCATTTAGTCGTAGCACCGTTTGATATTCGAGATGAATTTATCAAGTTAATGGATGAGGAAATTGCTTGCCATAAGAAGTATGGAAATGGTTTTATTCGAGCTAAAATGAATTCACTAACAGACAAAGACTTAATGATGAAGCTGTATGAGGCGTCCATTGCAGGTGTGAAAGTAGAGCTGATCATTCGAGGTATTTGTTGTCTTAGACCAGGCGTCCCTGGAATTAGTGAAAACATAACAGTAACTAGTATTGTTGGTCGTTTCCTTGAGCATTCTCGTATTTATTGGTTCCATCATAATGGGGAAAATAAAGTATACTTATCTTCTGCAGATATGATGACTCGTAATATGATTAAACGTGTAGAAATTTTATTCCCTGTATATGCAAGCGAAGCAAAAGCTCGTATTATTGACATCATGAATAAACAACTTGAGGATACAGCAAAAGCTCGTATTCAAGACTCCAATGGAAAATATCATTATAAAGAGTTTGATCGTAGTGAAGATCCAATTAATAGTCAGGAAATTTTCCTAAAGGATTCACTAAAGCCTACGCTAGACGAAGAATAAAGGAACACGCTATTTAGTGAGGGATACAATGGAAAAATATAAGAAGAGCGTAGCGCAATTTGCAGACTATCATCAAGTCATGCAACTTAATCCATTCGATGCAGTTGTATGTTTGAGAAAAGTTGATACAAAAACGTTTGAAGTCATGATCTTTAACGATAAACTACCGTTATTTATTGAGCTACAAGATGTGAAAGCTACTAACGCCGAACAATTTTTTACGGAGCAAAGCTGGCTGCAATTATTGAATATATTGCATCAAGAATTGAAGATGGACCAAAGGCTAGAGATATGTACGGAGCACAAAGTAAAAACATTTGTTGTTCATGTACAACACTTAGAAGAATCAGTTGTAGCAGTTATTCTCCGTGAGAAACAGAATGAAGTGGAGCCGTACTTGCAATTTGTAAAACAGCATGTAAGTCCGGTACTAACAACTGATTTACAAGGTTGCATTATTCATCAAAACGCTGTTGCCACTTCTCTATTGTCAAATGAACATCAGTGCTTGATAGGACAAAATATTTTTTCATTATTAGAGAGTAAATATTTCAATGAATTTAAATTACTATTTGCAAAAACTATTGAGGGCTCAGCATTTGGTATGCCAAAATGCTTGTTTAAGGGAAAACTGCTAAGTAATGAACCATTTTATTTAAGAGCGCATCCAACCTACTTTAATGGTGAAATTATTGGTGTACATCTATTTGTGAAAGACGCCAGTTCATTTATGAATGATCATGAGGGCTTTTATTACCTAGCGTTAATGGATGAATTAACGGGTATTTGGAATCGTAAAGCTTTTAAGGAGCATTGGCTACATCATTTAAATGATAATGAGCATGAAAATAAGCAAACGGCTTTTATTTTAGTGGATATTGATCGTTTTAAAAAGTTTAATGAATCCCTTGGTGAAAGTAAGGGGGATGAACTTATGCGAATGTTTAGTCATAGACTTCGTGAGCTCTGTTGCTCCAAATGCTCGCTTTATCGATATAATAGTGATGAGTTTATATTTGTTTTAAAAGATGCAACCACCAATAATATTGAACATACTGCTAACGCTATTTTAGACGCATTAAAACAGCCATTCATAATTGATGGGCAGGAATATTTTATTAGCGTGTCGATCGGTATTTCACTTAGTCCAGCAGATGGCAAGGATCTAGAAACACTTGTACTCAAGGCAGATAAAGCATTATTTTCTGTAAAAGAGCATGGGCGTTCACATTACCGTTACTATCGTGAAGATATGACAACTATTTTTCCAAATGAGGCATTAATGGAAGCACATTTACGCCGTGCCATCGAATTTAATGAGCTAAGTATTCATTTACAGCCACAAATAGATTTAACGAATAACAGCATAAATAGCTTTGAGGCATTATTACGATGGAAAAATCGTATATTTGGCTTTGTCTCTCCTGCGCAGTTTATACCTATTGCAGAGGCATCAGGTTTAATAATTGAAATTGGTGATTGGATTATTGACGAGGTGTGTCGCTATCAAAAAGAGTGGCAGCGAAAGGGCTATCGACCAGTACGAATTGCCGTTAATATATCACCAAAACAATTTAGAAAAGAAAACTTTGCTCGAAAAATAAAAACTGCCTTGAAAAAGTATAATGTCCCACCTGAATTATTAGAGGTGGAAATTACCGAAAGCTCTATGACCAATGTTCATGAAACCTTTTCGATATTAACTGAATTAAAGCAGCTAGGTGTTTATGTATCGGTTGATGATTTTGGAACTGGCTATTCATCTTTAAGCTATTTAAAGCGTTATCCAATAGACATTATAAAAATTGATCAATCATTTATTGCTGATATTGCAAAAGATGATAAAAATGAAGCAATTATCAAGGCAATTATTTCTATGTCTCATAATTTAGGATTAGAGGTCGTTGCTGAAGGGGTTGAGGAAGCATCACAAGTTGATTTTCTAAAACGCCATCGATGTCAAAAAGGGCAAGGCTATTTATATAACAAACCACTACCCGTAGAAACCGTAGTTGAGAAATATTTTGTTAGCTAATGAAAACTGATTAAGTAGCACTTCATTCTGCGCATTATCAAGACCTAATTTAAAAAAAGATAGAAAAATTAAAAGGTCCTACATATTAGTCATATCTAATATGTAGGACTTTCTTATTTTATTAGGGCATTCTGTTTAGTATTACTTCATTCGGTATATTTATTTTCGGTAATAGAATAGTGGTAAATTTCAATATCTGAATCAATGAAACCTCTTCGTTTCGCTCCATGCAGTGTTTGATACATATTCTCTCTTCCAACAGGGTTGTCCGTATGAAGATATATTTTGTTTGCCCGTAACCCTTTTTCACAAATATACTTTACTAAGTCATAACCTGTTGGCAATAAATTCCCTTGTATATCTTCTCCTAAATCATGGTCAAGAGAAAGTATATCTACTTCGTGAGTTTCAAGTAAGTGAATGGCTTCTTGAAACGTTCTTGCCACGACAAAACCAATAGGACAATCTCTTAAATCATCCACATATACATTAATCATAATATTAACTCCTTTCTCCACAATATGTTTCAAATGCGTAGTGAAATATAATTTTTAAAAATTAGTTTCCGCTACTTGTTAAGAATAGTTCTTTTAGTAAAGCACCCTTTAGTTTAAGTGTATTCATTCACAAATAGCTATTTCAATATATCTCTTTCTAAAGAGACTGATTCTAAATTAAAATTAAAGAGTATCATTCTTTATGTGAATGATACTCCTCTAAAAACCGTTCTTACTTATGATACGGTTCTCCGCTAATGAAATTTTCACTTAATTAAACCAACTAATACCATACATATAAAAGACGAAATCATTCCCAAAAGTACAAAAAAGCACTTAATAAAATTCACTCTTGAAAACATTTTATTTTCATCAAATTCCTTACTATTATCCAAAATAAGGTATGGATATACTGGAAATGTAAATTTAACGTTGTAAATCCGCATAAATCTGACGAGACCCCAAAAAGAATGAATCCCATTAATAAGAATTCGTTCTTGATAAATAATTATATTAACTTCACACGTTTATTAGCAAACAGAGCCAGGCACTGTTCGGCATTAGTGATAGATAGGAGAATATGTCAGTCTCCTGTCATTCTTATTATCTTTGGGCTAACGTTTAAATACGCATTAATGCGCCATTAGGCTTTGGTAACTCTTGAGCTGTTATCTGATTCATTATACAAAAATGTTTAAAAAATTGTTGTGCCAACTCTCGTTCATTTGGGTCACTTTTCAACGAAACTATATCAAGCAAAATTTGAGCCATCCATGTATTTTCAAAATAACGGTATTTACCTGTATTCCATGTCATTTTTTCGGGGAATTTTTCATTTATATAATATTGCCAGAAAAGCAGCTGATCTGATTCCTGTTCTGTAAGTTGAATTCTGTATTTTGAATGAGCAGGAATATTTCCATCTTCACAAAGCTTACCGATAAAATCTTCATTCACCATATAGACACCCAAGATACGTCTGTCTTTTTCAGGCATGCCGGAATCTATTGCTGTTAATAGGACAGCGCTATTTTGGTGCAAGCGGCTCGGCTTGTTTGGCTTTCCTTTGTTATTACCACTTTTTAAAACGCCTGAAAAAACTTCCCACTCTGAAAAGGAACTATTCTGTTCTTCTGTGTCACACCAAAAAACCATTTGTGATTCGAGATGAAGTTTATGGTTTTTCATAAGTTTTTCGTGTTCCCAGCGAAGTTCGAGTTTTTTTCGTTGTAGTTTTTTTTCCTCTTCCTTCTTCCGTTCTTCCTCCCTTCGTTCCATTTCCTTTTTTTGTATTATTTTTTCAAGTGAATTAGCATCACTTTTATCATGTAGTTTTAGGTGCTTTCCAAATACATCAGGGAAAACAAACATTTTATTTTCCGATGCGAAATGTATTTCAATACTAGAATCATTATGTTTAACTATACTACCCGTGCCAAAACGCTTGTGTGTAACTTTCTTATTGATTAGATTCATTATTCTAGTCCTCCTTATGGAAAAAACAGTTACTATTAGATAGTAAATTAATAATTTTATTCAACTAACTTCCTTTAAAGCTCTCATAGCTGTTTTTATTTCTTTCTTGGGCTTAAAAAGGATATTAAAAAAACGTATCCAAATTCTATCTGCAAAAAGGACAGCGGAATTCAAATACGATTTAAAAAACCTATTGTAAGACAATTGTAACATTTTTTAATAAATTTGCAAATTTATTATTGACGAAATATTTTGTAATAAGGTAAAATAAAATATTTATTCACTGAATACCCTTAAAATAACTATGAAATAAAGGCCTCCAAAAATTCGTGAAACTTCTGAAGGCCGGGATCCTGTTGTCACACATGGAATGTTACTTTAGGAGTTATTTTGCACCCATATTAAGTGCTATTTTGCACTATGAGTAAATATAAAAAGCCTAATTTCTTATTAAAATTAAGAAATTAGGCTTTTTTCGTTGCTCCATTAAAGCACCCGTTAGTTTAAGTGAAATCCTTCACAAACTTTAAATGTTATATTATTTCCAACAATAAATCACTTCTAATAAATAAATTAACGCTCACCTGAAGTTTTTAACTAGAACTATTCCAACTATTAGAAGCCCCCACTTTAGAAGGGTATTATCTGTAATAAATATTAGGAGAACTACAGTAATGATGGGACAGTTAGTTCAATAAGACATTGTTATGATATTGAAAATACGTTTACGCTTTTCCCTCCTAATATTATTTTCTTCTCCATTACCATTCCTATATTTTTAGCTACTTTTTGCGAAACGATATTCTCAGGCTGAATTAAAGCGAAAAATCTATGTTTATTTAGATGTTCTTTTCCATATTTCCAAAGTACAATCGCTGCTTCTGCTGCATACCCTTGTCCCCAATAATCTCGAGCGATCCAATACCCTATTTCTACTTCCTCTTCATTTTCAATTACTTGTTGAACAAGACCAGCGTGCCCAATAAGAACATTGTCTTCTTTTCGAACTAACAGCAATAATCCCGAATTTTCACCAAATTTGTATGTACTATATATCCAGCTGTATAATGATAATAAAGTTATTGAATTTTGATTATTAAAAGCTAAGAGCCTTACTACATTCTACGTAGCAAGGCTCTTTAAAGTTGTTTCAAATTACATCCATCTGTTTATATAATACTTAAAAAATGAATAATAAAGTTGTTTACTTCTTATTGAACTAACGCATCTGTTCGTTTAAGTGTAACTCTTCACAAATACTTGATATTATATAAGTGAATAGAAAGATAAATTAAAATTTAGTTTAGTAGTTGTAAAAGTAGGTTATTTATATTATTCTCTTATAATTTTTCAAAAAGGAGAATTTATGAAAAAGATTATTGTTTTTGTATTAACGATATTTATATTATTCTCAGGATTCGCAACACAAAGTTATGCGTTGTCAGATTCGAAATCTGCGGCAATACAAGCGTTGCTAGATGATGCCTGTCGTATATCAGGTGTGCCGGGAATGTCAATCTCAATACTTGCTGATGATGAAGTGTTCTACTTTTCTTCAGGGTATGCAGACCGTGAAAAGGGGTTGT